>ENA-ORLW01000010-ORLW01000010.1-human-gut-metagenome-genome-assembly--contig:-NODE-10-length-273096-cov-23.329867_pt1 | contig 273096 bp, 172 predicted proteins | sample MGYA00243017_ERZ508829 | MGnify/ENA primary metagenome ERZ508829 (study PRJEB26277, sample SAMN04329776) | human gut metagenome | biome: human-associated habitat | host: Homo sapiens | place: USA...
TGGCTATAGCACAAGGGTTCCACCTCTTCCCATTCCGAACAGAGAAGTTAAGCCTTGTCACGCCGATGGTACTGCGTCACAGTGGGAGAGTAGGTAGCTGCCGTTTTTGATTGAAGCCTCCGGACTTGAAGAAGTTCCGGAGGCTTTTTTTGTATCCACGTGTGGCTCCGGACACTCATGCCTTGGAAAAAGGCGGGAAATAGAACAGGCAGGTCTGAAGGCCCGCCTAACAGAGAAACGGAAGATGATTATAGCGCCTTTATGCAAGCTATCAGTTTGTCTACATCTTCTTCTTCTGTATCGAAAGAGGTAACAAGTCTCATTTCTCCTATGGCTTCGTTCCAAAAGTAGAAATGATAATATTTTTGTAGCTTATTTTCTTTTTCACGTGGCATGATGAAGAATAATTGGTTGCTTTCCACCGTTTGGGTAAACTTTATATCAGGCATTGTGGAAAGTTCCTTGTACAAGCGTTGCGCCATTGCGTTGGCATGTTGTGCGCATGTTAGCCATAGGTTATCTTCAAGGAAGGCTGTGAACTGGCAAGAGATATAACGCATTTTGCTGGCCAATTGGCAGGCTTGTTTTCTGGCATAACGCGCTTCCTTTATCAAATCTTGATTGAAAATCATGACACATTCGGCTCCCATCAGTCCGTTCTTTGTTCCTCCCAAAGTCAATGTGTCAACTCCGCAAGCTCCTGATATATCATCAAGACTCATTCCCAATGCTGCCGCGGCATTAGAGATACGGGCGCCGTCCATATGCACAAACAGTCCATGTCGGTGTGCAAATTCTGTCAATGCGCATATTTCTTCTGGTTTGTAAATTGTTCCCAACTCACTACATTGGCTTAGGTAAATTGCTCCGGGCTGAGAATGGTGTTCTATACCAAAGTTAACCATAAATGGTTTTAGTAATTCCGGAGTCAGTTTGCCATCCAGAGTAGGAATTGTGCGCATGAAACAGCCAGTCGCTTTACTGGGGGCACCACATTCATCTACAGCAATGTGAGCTGTGTCGGCACAGAAGATAATATGGTAAGGACGGGTCATCATTTGCAACGCCATAGTATTACTGCCTGTGCCATTAAAAACAAACAGTGCTTCACATGGACGTGAAAATTGTTCTTTCACTTTGTGGGCGGCTTCTTCTGTCCACGGGTCATCTCCATAGCCAAGTGCATGTCCGTTATTGGCCTTCATTAATGCTTCCATGATACGGGGATGTACACTTGAATTATTGTCAGATGCAAAACTTCTCATATTCTTTCTCTATTTTACAATTTATTTGTAAAGGTAGGAGCTTTTTCAACAAAATGCAATGAAATGTCATTGAAATAAATATGCAAAAGGAGCATCATGCAGATGTATTATACATGTAATGCTTTTATCTGATCTTTGCCATCGGAAAAATAACAAGGTAAAAGTATGATGAAAATTCAGATGAAAGGCATTAGCCTTATGATAATTCTTTTGATGCTGGCATTGACCGTACAGGCGGCCGTTTTGCGAGGAACTATAACAGATAAAGCGACTAAAGAGCCACTTATTGGTGCTGCCGTACAGTTAAGTGGTACAAATATAGGAACTATTACTGATGTGGATGGTAATTTTGAACTTGCGGGATTAAGAAATGGAACGTACAAGCTTATTATATCTTATGTGTCTTATTGTACACAGATTGTTGAGGTTACAATAAATGGTATGTTCGAAATAAAAGTAGAACTAGAACAGGATAATCAACAATTAGGAGAAGTTGTGGTTGTAGCGGATGCTAAAAAGAATACGGAGAATGCTATAATTACCCAACAACGTACCAGCTTGGTTATGCAAACGGGAGTTTCTGCCCAGCAGATTACCAAGACGCAAGATAAAGATGCTTCGGAAGTGATTCGCCGTGTGTCGGGTATCAGTATAATTGAGGAGAAATTCGTTATGGTACGTGGGCTTTCACAACGGTATAATAATGTGTGGATTAATAATAGTGCCGTGCCTAGTTCAGAAGCCGATGCGCGTGCTTTCTCTTTCGATATTATTCCATCGTCGCAGTTGGATAATATGTTGGTAGTGAAATCACCTGCACCGGAATATCCAGCTGATTTCAGTGGTGGTTTTATTTTAGTGAATACCAAAGATGTTCCTAGCAGTAATCTGTTTACTATTTCGGTTGGAACTAGTTTAAATGATCAGACTCATTTTAAAAAGTTTCTGTATAATAAAGGAAGTGGCACAGATTTTCTAGGTTTCGATAATGGCTTTCGTAGCTTGAAAGGTGGAATCAATGCTGTGCTTAATCCGATAAATAACGGCTATGATTTATTAAATAATGGGTTGAACAATGACTGGACCGTTAAAGATCGTAGGCCCTTGGCAGATCTTAGCATGAATATGAATTTCAGCCGTCGCTGGGTGGATAGTAGCGGACGTACTTTGGCTATGTTAGGAACAGTGAACTATAGTAATAGCTATAAGACATATCTGGATATGGATAACAATTTGTTTGGTGCTTATGATACGACCCACGACTGTTCTAATTATTTACGTAAAAGTATAGATGACCAATATAATCATAATGTTCGTATAGGAGCTATGCTGAATTTTACTTATGTACCTGCCAGTGGTAACAGCCGCTATGAGTTTAAGAATATTTTTAATCAATTAGGGAAAGACCGCTATACTTATCGTAAGGGGACAGATGCACAAAGTGATTATGAAGAGAGCGCGGAATATTATTATCAGAGTCGTACCACTTATAATGGTCAATTTACGGGGAAACATACATTGGGTGATGCCGATAAGTTGGATTGGAGTACTGGATATTCTTATGCCAATCGGAATATGCCAGACCGCCGTCGATATACTACCGTACTCAATGAAGAGACCAATCAGTTGGAAGTAGAGAACTTGAATGAGATTAATCGGGAGTTTTCCCGATTGGATGAACATATTTTGTCGGCTAACATCAATTATCAGCACGATTTTTCTTTCGGGATTTTTACTCCTAGCCTGAAGGCTGGAGCTTACACGGAGTATCGTGCTCGTGAATATAATACCCGTTTTTTTATTTATAGTTGGAAAAATGGTTTGCCGAGTGCTTATAAAGTAATGAATGTCCCTAATGAATTATTACAAGAGAAGAATTATGGGGAGAATGGACTTTATTTATTGGAACAAGTGGATTGGCGCAATAATTACGAAGGCAATAATCTCTTGAGTGCCGGTTATGTAGGGACCAATCTTCCATTGGGCAAATTGAATGTATACGCAGGAGTTCGTTTTGAACATAATAGAATGGAGCTGGTTAGCCATACACAGAAAAACGAAGAAAGCCCCACTAGCGTGTTTTACACGTATAATGACTTTTTCCCGTCTGTAAATGTGGCTTATCGTCTGAATGATAAGCAGCAGTTCCGTTTATCTTATGGACGTACTGTGAATCGTCCGGAATTTCGGGAGGTTTCTTCTTCTGTATATTATGATTTTGATCTTGCCAGTAATGTACAAGGTAATTATAATTTAAAGCCTGCTTATATTGATAATTTAGATTTTGGTTATGAACTTTATCCCAGCAGTGGAGAGCTGATTTCTGTTTCTCTTTTCTATAAAAGGTTTAAAAATCCTATTGAATGGACTTATACTGTATCCGGAGGCACAGACCTTATCTATTCGTATGTCAATGCCAAAGGAGCGGATAATTATGGGGTAGAGGTGGATATCCGCAAAAATCTGGATTTTATAGGTATGCGTAATTTTAGTCTTAGTCTGAACGGGGCCTTAATTAAAAGTAAAGTGAAATTTGAGCCGGGAGCCAAAGAGGAGGACCGTCCGATGCAAGGTCAATCTCCATATTTGATTAATGCCGGTTTTTTCTATCAACATGCCGATAGCGGATGGAATGCTGCATTGCTTTATAACCGTATCGGTAAGCGTATTATTGGTGTAGGCCGTAGTTTGGGAACTGCAGGCAATGAAGTAAGAGTACCCGATTCTTATGAAATGCCCCGTAATGCAGTAGATTTAAGTGTCTCGAAAAAAATCGGTAATCTGGAAATAAAGGTTGCTGTACGCGATTTGTTGGCGGAGAAAGTTTCTTTTAAGCAATTTGAAGAAACTAGACATGGAAAAGTGGAGCAAATTACCCGTCAATACAAATCAGGGCGTAATTTCAATTTGAACATTAACTATACGTTTTAAAATAGAATGAATCTTTCATTATTAACCAATAAACAAATGGAAATGAGAACTAACAAGTTTATGATTTACGTATTCTCAGCAATAATGCTGGGGGGAATGGTTGCTTGTAGCAGTGATGATCCGGAAACTGATACAGGAAACGGTAATGGCAACGGTGGAAATGCCGAAGCTCCTTATGTATGGGGGACTGAGGGAGCTATTAAAACATGTGACCACTTGTTATTTAATGATGATAAAACTGAGAATGCCAAAGGTACCGTGATAGGAAATGGAGATCAGGAGTTTATTTTTAAAGGTACACAGACTTTGTCTAAAGGAACTTACCTGATGAAAGGATGGATTTATGTGGGGACTGGGTCGGTATTGACCATCGAACCGGGAACTGTTATCAAAGGGGATAAAGATACACAGGCTGCCTTGATTGTAGAACCGGGTGGCAAACTAATAGCCGAGGGTACTAAAGATGCTCCGATTGTCTTTACCTCTGAACAGCCTAAAGGCCAGCGTAAACCGGGAGATTGGGGGGGATTGATTATTTGTGGTAATGCCAAGAACAATCAGGGAGTGTTGAATCAGCAGATTGAAGGAGGTCCGCGTACTAAACATGGAGGAAATGATGATGCTGACAATTCAGGTATATTAAGATATGTACGTGTGGAATTTGCTGGTTATCCTTTTCAAAAAGATAAGGAAATTAATGGTATAACTTTTGGATCTGTAGGTAGTGGGACTACCATTGATCATTTACAGGTATCATATTCCAATGACGACTCTTACGAATGGTTTGGAGGTAATGTAAATTGTAAATATCTAGTGGCTTATAATGGATGGGACGATGAATTTGATACAGATAATGGCTTCTCCGGTAAAGTCCAGTATTGTCTTTCAATCCGTGACCCGAGAATCGCAGATACTTCTCAGTCTAATGGTTTTGAGTCGGATAATTGTGGAGACGCCTCATTGATAGAACCCTATACGACAGCCGTATTTAGTAATGTCACTTTTATCGGACCGTTGGGGCGTGATGCCAACTTTGTTAATAATGAGAGCTATATTACCGGTGGTAGCTTCAATCCTAATAACGGTTCAGCTTTAGGTAAGTTCCAGTCTGCTATGCAGATCCGACGTTCCAGTCGTTTGAATTGCTTTAATTCAGTAGCTGTGGGATATCCTGTCGGTTTAATTATTGATGGTGAGAAAGGTAATACAGTTGAGATGACCAAGGCAGGAAACATAAAGTTGGAGAATATTTGGTTTGCAGGTATGACGGCGGTCGGTTCTGATGCCAACAAAATATATGATGATGTGCTTTATGATGCCGTGAACAAGCAAATCATTGATGCTGGACAAGAGTCTTACTCTTCTACTTTTTTTAAGGCTCAGAAAGGAAATAAAGTATTGACTGATGTCAATGAGTTGAAATTCAAGGACGGGCGTAATATCGGTGTTAATTATATGCCGGATGCAGGTAGTCCTGTGTTGACAGCCGCTTCATTTAATGACGCACTGTTGAGCAGTGGTTTTGAGAAAGTAGAATATATCGGAGCGTTTGGAACAGATGATAATTGGTTGGATAGCTGGACTAACTTCGATCCTAATAATACAGACTACTAATACACCTTTGAATATACACACACATAGCTGTTAATTTTAGGGGATTCTATGCGGTAAAGTCATAGAATTCCCTTATTTTTGTATCCAAACCTAGAAACTATTAATTAATACACCTATGTATCCATTTAAATTTAACCCCATTCTGAAATCCACCATTTGGGGTGGAGAAAAGATTATCCCGTTCAAGCATCTGAATATTGAACAGCCTCAGGTTGGTGAAAGTTGGGAAATCTCTAATGTTCCGGGCGATGAGTCTGTTGTTGCTAATGGAACTGAAGCCGGCAAAAATTTGAGCCAGTTGGTAAAAGAATATAAAGGATCTCTGGTAGGAGAAAGTAATTATCAGCGTTTTGGAGATAATTTTCCTTTGTTGATCAAATTCATTGATGCTTGTGACGACCTCTCTATACAAGTGCATCCGGATGATGAACTGGCAAAGAAGCGTCATAATTCGATGGGCAAGACTGAAATGTGGTATGTTATTGACAATGCCGGGGGGAAAGCACATCTGCGTTCGGGACTAAGTAAAAAGATTACTCCCGATGAATATGCTGCAATGATTGCTGATAATACGATTTGTGATGCATTGGCTGATTATGCCGTACAATCGGGTGATGTGTTTTTCTTGCCTGCAGGACGTATCCATAGTATTGGAGCCGGATGCTTTATTGCTGAGATTCAGCAGACCTCGAATGTGACTTACCGAATTTATGATTTCAATCGTAAGGATAAGAATGGTAATACTCGTGAACTGCATACAGAATTGTCAAAAGATGCCATAGATTATTCTGTAGAAGAGGATTATCGTACTCATTATACTCCGAAACAGAATGAGTCTGTCGAGTTGGTTACCTGTCCGTATTTCACTACTTCTGTTTATGATTTGACTGAAAATATGACGATAGATTATAGTGAACTGGATTCATTTGTAATTTATATTTGTATGGAAGGTATATGTACGGTAACTGATGGGGATGGTAACTCATTGGAATTGCAAGCCGGTGAATCTATCCTTTTCCCTGCCACAACAAAAGAAGTGAAAGTAACCGTGGAAGGTCATGTTAAGTTCTTGGAAACTTATGTATAAAGATTCGTTTTGTCTTTAATAAAATAACTGCTGTCTCCAATACATACAATGAAGGCAGCAGTTTATTTTATTAAAGACTATGTTTCCTGTTTAAAAGGTAAACTTCAGGCATACAGGTTTATTGGTTTTTATTGTCTTGCCTGTGTCTTTCAGTAATCCTGTTTGGGAATCTCTTTCAAATACTTGTATAGAGTTACTGTCTCTGCAGGCCACCAACAGGTATCGCCCGTTCCGGCTGATAATAAAATTACGTGGATGGATACCAGTCAGCTGATAACCTGTCTTTGTTAATGTCCCTTCTTCCTGATTTATGGAAAAGATAGCGATACCGTCTGCTTTTAAGCGGTTGGATGCATACAGAAATTTTCCATCGGGTGAAATGTGGATATCTCCGCTACCTTTGGCACCCACTGTGTCAGCTTCTATATATTGTATGGCGTTTAATTTTCCTTTGTCGTAAGAGAAAGCTATAACTTTTCCTGAGATTTCGTTAATCAGATAAGCGAATTTTTGGTTCGGATGGAAACAAATGTGGCGTGGCCCTGATCCTGATTCTACTTTTATATTAAATTCTTCAGATTCGTTCAGTAAGGAATGGGATACGCCATCAGTTACATTCTCACTAACAGGAAATACATGAATCTGGTCTGTCCCTAAATCACTGGCAAGTAGATATTTATGGTCTGGAGTGAATTTTATACAATGTAGATGTGGTTGTGTTTGCCTCTCTTTGTCAAGACTGTTTCCGGTAAAGGAAATAAGGCGTGTCTCGGATTTTAATTTTCCGTCTTTATCTAGTGGGAAAACGGTAATGCTACCTCCCATATAATTTGCTGTCAAGACAAATTTTTCCGATGGGCTGAGAGTTATATAACAAGGTGCGCCGCCGTCAGTGGGTTGAGAATTAAGCAAGGTTAGTTTCTTTTGTTCTTTATCAAATTTGATGGCATTGGCGGTAGAACTTTTTCCGGCATCTTCCCCTACAGTATATATTCTTTTTCCATCAGCCGACGGAATGAGGAAAGAAGGGTTGGATATTCCTTTTATTCCGCTGATATATTGGGAGTTGCCAGTTTGCTCATCAAAGTTATAAACCTTGATACCTTCTTCATCTGGAGTTGCATAACTACCTACCAACATATACATCATATTCGGATTTTTTTCAACTGTAATTGGTTCTGTTTGTTTCTTGGGAGAGGGTATACAGCCTCCCAGTATCATACTGTTCATACACAATACCATTAATTTTTTGTTCATATTGTCTGATCTGTTAGTATTAGAAAAATTATTTTCAAAGATACGTTGTTCTTATTAAAATGCGCTAAATAAACGAATAAATAATTGGATATTAACAGAAGTGTGTGTATATTTGTAACCTCTTTATGAGTTACCAGTACGGGGTTGACTGGATTTGACAGCGTGGCTAAGTGGTATGTAAGCATGCAGTGCGTGGTTGATTGGCACTATAATCCCAGTTTTCAAAATTTTATCTGGCAACGAAAATTATGCTCTTGCTGCTTAATCGAATCATAGTAGATTAGCTTTATTTCTGCCAAAGTGGTGGAAACGAGACATCACTCAAAAGCTCTTGTTCCGAAGCGTTTGATCAAGTGGTGCAGTAAAATCGGGAATAGTTAGAGATCCGCTTCATGTCTCTTACGAAAATTTAGAGGATAAGGTATAAGTTGGTGGCTTCGGTCCTGCTTATACTCGAAAATTTAGGCGAAGATAAGCATGTAGAAAGCGTATGGCTTCCTCGTTTGGACGAGGGTTCGACTCCCTCCAGCTCCACAAACTAAGAGTGATTCGTCCTTGGGCTTCAATAATCCAAGGACGAATTCTTTTTTAGAAGAGTAATGTATGCGGTTACTCATGTTTCTTTTCTGATGTGTGTAGAATACATTTCTCTCTTTTGCATCGGAAATTCTTGTTTTTTACGTAAAGATGCTTGTTTAAAGATGAATGTTATTTTATTGTTTAATGACTAATTCTATTACATAATCTATGTCATCAGGTACTTGAGGCAGTTTTATTAATATGCCGTTTTTTTCCTGTTTGAAAGAAAGTGGAGTTCTGGAAATGAACTGTATTGCTTTCTTTACTTTTGCCTTTAGAGGTATATAAAGTGCATTATCCTGCAAATCTAGTATATGGATGAATAAACGATCACCTTTGCGGGTTGATACTCCCCATGTGTGAGGAGCTACATCACCACCACGGGTTCCATAAATCGTCTCTCCATATTGATTCATCCATTTACCCACTTGTTTCAGATGCTCTATAGCTGTAGCGGGTAATTCTCCGTTGGGTTGAGGTCCAATATTCATTAGCAAATTTGCATTTTTTCCGGCTGCCTTAACCAAATAGTGTATCAACTCTTTGGGGGATTTGTAATTTTGGTCTTCAATTCTGTAGCCCCACATTCCGTTCATTGTTTCACAAGTTTCTAAAGGGAGTTCACTTATTCCTTGTCCTGCTGAAAAACCGGCTTTGTTTTCACCGGGCAAATCACGTTCGAACATTTGGAAATCTTCTCCTGCATAAGGAGTTCGATGATGATTGTTGCCTATTAGACAGGATGGTTGCAGTTTATGAATTAATGCATATTGTTCTTCCAGTTGCCAATTGAAGTTGGTAGGTTGATCCCAAATACCGTCAAACCAAATGGCGCCGACGGGGCCATAGTTAGTCAAAAGCTCGGTCAGCTGTTTATTCATAAACTTGTAGTAACTTTCCCAGTTTCCATGTCCTTTGGGACGTCCTGTCCCATGTCCGGTGTTTCCTTCCGGATAGTCGTCACGAAACCAGTCCAAATGCGAATAATAAAAATGGAGTTTGATGCCCTGTTTTTGACATTCTTCTGCCAGTTCTTTTAGTACGTCTCGTTTGAAAGGAGTAGCGTCTACGATATTAAAATCGGATTCTTTTGTATCAAACATTGAGAAACTGTCATGGTGTCGACTGGTGATACAGATATATTTGGCTCCGGAGGTTTTGATGGCAGAAACCCATTCGGCAGCATTGAAGCGCGAAGGATAGAATCCGGATGCCAGTTTGGCGTATTCATCACGGTTGATGTTGTGAGTGTTCATATACCATTCTCCTTGAGCGGTCATACTGTAAATGCCCCAATGAAGAAATATGCCGAATTTATTATCTTGAAATTCCTGCCGTGCTTTTATATTTTCAGGAGTAGGGATATAAATTTGATTGGAGATTTGTGCGAGGGCTGAAGTTCCCGCCATCAATAACAAGGCTGCGCCTAATTTGATTTTTTGTGCTAATTTGTTTCTCATTGTTATTATAAATTTGTTTTGCGAAATATAGTTATACTCTTGGAATATTTAAAGCATTTTTTGAAAAATATTGCACTGCGAATTAAATTTTAATAGATTCTAACTGGGTGGTATGTGAAGAGTATTTTTTGTTTATAAGGTATAAAAAGATGTTTTCTATTGTTTGGAAATTAATCATTCTATACCTTTGTGAAAGTAATATTGAATTTTATATGAGAGTAAAAGAAATTCCTATACTGCTTTTGACCGGTTATCTAGGCAGTGGAAAAACGACATTAGTGAACCATATTCTTTCTAATAAACGTGGTATTAAGTTTGCGGTTATTGTCAATGATATCGGTGAGGTGAATATTGATGCTGATCTCATACAGAAAGGAGGGATTGTAGGAAAGAAAGACGAAAGCTTGGTAGCACTTCAGAACGGTTGTATCTGTTGTACTCTGAAGATGGATTTGGTGGAGCAGATAGATGATATTATGAAGTTGGAGCGTTTTGATTACATTGTGATTGAGGCAAGTGGTGTTTGTGAACCAGCTCCTATCGCACAGACTATTTGTTCTATTTCAAGTATGGAGAATACGTACGGGGGATGTCGTTTGGATTGTATTGTGACTGTGGTAGATGCCTTACGTCTGCAAAGTGAGTTTTCTTGTGGCAACGATTTGACCCGTAAAGGTATTGACGAAGAGGATATTGAAAATCTGATTATCCAACAGATTGAATTTTGTAATGTTGTATTATTGAATAAGGTCTCAGAAGTGAAACATGACGAATTGGAACGTATCAAACAGATTATCCGTACATTGCAACCTGCAGCTGAAATAATAGAATGTGATTATGCTGATGTGGATTTGAATAAGATAATCTATACTGAAGTATTTGACTTTGAACGTACTGCCACTTCTGCCGGTTGGATACGTGGAATAGAGAGCGCCCTTACGGAAGAGCAGAAAAAAGAAGCGGAGGAACACGCGCACCATCATCATCATGAGGGTAGTGAAGTGGATGAATATGGTATCAGTACTTTTGTGTATTATCGTCGTCCGGCTTTTGATATCCATAAATTCGATCGTTTTGTATCAACCAGATGGAGTCGTAATATCATTCGTGCAAAAGGAGTCTGTTATTTCAGCAATAATCGTGATATGTCTTTTCTTTTTGAGCAGGCTGGTGTGCAGAAAAAGTTGAAGGAAGCTGGTTTATGGTATGCTACGGCACCTGAAGAAGAACTGATGGAGGTAATGCGTCAGGAGCCCGGCTTGTTGCGGGATTGGGATGATAAATATGGAGACCGTATGCAGAAAATAGTTTTTATCGGGCGGCATCTTGATAAAGAAGAGTTGATAGGTGAACTTGATGAGTGTTTGGAATAAGATATGCATATAGATAGAATAAAAGTTCTGTTTGCAGAACTTTTATTCTATTATACAGATTTTGTGAAGAATCAGTAAACATCTAGTATTACACGTTCTTTTTGTTTTTTCGGATATTCCGGTAAGTTTTGTCCATTTACAAAAGTAGCTTTGAGGCAGATGTTTTCTACACACCTTAAGTAATAAGGATGAGGGGCCTTTTGTACATGGAAATGCTCTATCTCAATATTTTTGATAGGCTTTTCTTCATATCCATCTATAAAAATTGCATAATGGTCGGAACAGCCAGCCTTTACATTGTTGATGCGGAAATTCTCGTATTGAGAGGTATGTCTGCCACCTTGGAAACCAAAATAATTGGTTTCAAAACGGAGCACTGCCCCTTTTGAGCGTTCTATAGTAATATTGCTGACTTGTATATTACGAATATATCCTCCTCTGTCACGGTTGGATTTAAAATAAAGGGCATTCTTGACCGTTCCTATTTGTATATTATCCATATATATGTTTTCTACACCGCCTGACATTTCACTGCCGATACATAATCCATTGCATTCAGACTGGAACAGACAATTACGAATGACGATGTTTTTTGAAGGGCGTCCTATTTCACGGCCGTCGGCGTCACGGCCTGCTTTGATAGCTATGGCATCATCTCCTGTGCGGAAAATACATTCTTCTATTAATACATTGGAAGTTGATTCAGGATCACATCCATCATTATTAGGATAGTGACTGTCAATGGTGATGCTTCGTACTATTACATTGTCACAGTATACAGGATGAATAGTCCAGAAAGGAGAATTCTTAATGGTGATACCTTCTACTAAAATGCGAGAACATCCCATGAATTGTATGCAAGAGGGACGTAGTATAGTACCTTTCCCAAAGATCCTTTCTGTGACAGGGATTAGTTTTTCTCCCATTTTACGCAGACGATTTCTGTCTGATACCTCTATCTGAGACCATGAAGCAAATTCCCGTCCTCCTTGGGCGTCTATGGTACCTTGTCCTGTAATGGCTATATTAGTGGCATGTTTGGCATAAATCATGGGAGAATGTCCATATAGTTCCGTACCTTCCCAACGTGTCCATACTTCAGGAAGAAAGTCATCAGCCTTACCGCTGAAAAGTAGATAGGCGTCTTTCTCTAAATGTAAATTGACATCACTTTTCAGTACTAGATTTCCCTTTAAATAATAGATTCCTTTCGAAATTATAACGTGTCCTCCGCCTGCCAAAGAACAAGAGTCTATTGCTCGCTGTATTAACTGGCGTGAATGACCTTTTTGGTTGGAAGCGGAATCAGGGCAGATCACTTTTATTTTCTTATGCGGAAATGAAGTGCGCGCTATATTGGCAATAATCTGTTCGGCTGTATTTTCTATTTTATTTTGAGGTCCGTCATGTTTGTATTTGAACCATTGAAATGAAGTTGCTCCTGCTTCCTGTTCTTTGTTATAACAATATAGTGCAATGCGGGCACCTTTCCAAAAACCGAATGGAATAAAAAAGGAAGTTCCATAAGGAATAAAACGTATATTATCTGTACTGTAGAAATATTGGAACTTTTGATTGAGCATGTCGATGGATACACGTAGATAAATCTGGTTTCCGTTTAGGAAAGTTGTACTTATTTCTGTTGTGTCATTGGATATGTATAGATATTTTTGTCCTTTCTCCATCTTGATACCTAGAACTTTATTTTCTTTTCCCATGCAAGCTAATCCGCATCGTTGCCCATCAGCTATTTCTGTAAAATCCATAGCTATTGTAGCTTCACTTATATTCCCCATAATCTTTTGTGTCAAGGTGTTGCGTGCCAGTCTGAAGGTTGAAGATTTCAATGCTTTCAGAGTGAGTGAACCTGGATGTGCCGATAAGGACCATGCGTGGTCTGTCGGATTATGATTAAACTGCCATTGTAGTGATAGGTTGGGGGTAGAGAAATCATCATCTGTTTGCGGAGCGAATATGGTTTTGCTTTCAATGGGTTTCTGGCATACATATACAGGTTCTCCTATTCCATTTCTATCAAAGTCTACTCCGATAACGGGCCAATCGTTTTCCCAATGCATGGGCTGAAGATGAACTACACGGCCTAAGGCATGATGATGTTGGAAATGAAAAAAAGCCCATTGACCATCCGGAGTATCGACAATGGCTCCTTGATGAGGGCCGTTTATCGTAGTACTTCCTTGTTCCAATACTACTTTCTTTTCATAAGGACCATATATATTTTTTGAGCGGAGGATAGTCTGCCATCCCGTACCTACTCCTCCTTCCGGAATAGAGAGATAATAGTAACCATCTTTTTTGAAAATTTTTGTTCCTTCGGCTACAGGTCCGGTGTATACGGTCATTCCTTCATCAAGTAGACGTGTACCGTCTGCACTCATTTTATGAATAATGATAGGCCCGGCTCCATGACGGCTCCGGCCTAGGTATGCTTGACCATCTTCATCCCAAAAGGGGCAAGGGTCTTCCCATTTTTCTACTTTCTTAACTAAATGTAAAGGGCTCCAAGGACCTGAAGGATTGACAGCATTTGACATGAATAATCCTTCTTTGGGAGTACAGAAAAAGACCCAGAATTTGTTATCATGGTAACGAATTGAGGGTGCCCATGAACCTCCTGCATATTGTTGGTTGTTATCCCAGCCGGGAAAATCAAAATGGTGATAGATTTGGGAAATCAGTTTCCAATTGATCATATCTGAAGATTCCAATACTTGCATTCCTAGAAAATGAAAGTCGGAAGCTATCATGTAATATTTATCTCTGACCCGGATAACGTCCGGGTCAGAGTAGTCAGCATTTAAAATCGGATTTATGTATGTTCCATTGCCCTGATCTCCCCATTTACCGGGAGTACCTTGAGCTGACAAGACTAATACATTATTTATAAAGTATAGAAGAATAAGTAAAAAATTTTTCATCAGCATGTTTTTTAACTTAATAACCAGGGTTTTGTGTCACTTTAGCTTGATTCAAATCAATGGCAGCTTGTGGAATAGGACGAAGAATCTTGTATTTACCATCAGGGCCTATCATAGCAGATTCTTTTATGCCGTCTTCATTATATTTTGTGGCATATTCCACTAAAGTGTGAGTACGCTTCAAATCTGTCCAACGGACATATTCTCCAGCTAATTCACGAGCACGTTCATCAAGAATAAAATCAATATTAATATCGTTGCTGGTGACAGTCATTTCTGTTGTGTATCCTTTACGAATAGTTCCTGGACGTTGACGAAGTTTATTGATCATTTGTGCAGCCTCTTCTGTTTTACCCATTTTTAAATAGGCTTCGGCGGCAATCAGATAGGTTTCTCCTAAGCGCGCTACTACCACATCATGCATGCTGCAAGTAGAATTACGGTTAGCAATAGAAGTTTCTGAATAATCATCAAATTTCTTGATACAAGCATTGCCGTAGTCTTGTGAACGACGGTCTTTGTATGTGGCTGGGGCACCGTTGGATGGAGCAATACCACCGTCTGCTATTGTTTTGCTTACCAGTGTATTCTTTTTAATTCCATAAGGATCGTCTGCTTTCCAGGCAGCGATATCTTCATCTGTAGCCCATGCTGGAGCATAATAATAAATGATAGAAGAACTAGTCGGTGCTGAGTAATAGTCGAAATAACTGGTATGGAATTCTAACATAAAAGTTTGTTCCAACCGTGCATCACCCCGACTATACATTTGCTGTAGACGTAGTGAAGGAGCAAAGCAACCGTCAATTGCCTTATTTCTTGGTTTTTCGGAACCACCTAAATAAGCTCCGAATTGGGCTTGTTGGTAGGAACCGTCTTTTACGGGATCTTCTACAGCAGCCGAATTAAACTGTATGCTCCAGAATATTTCATTGTTTTCTTCATTTTCTACGTCAAAAGCTTCTTCTATGGAGAGGAAAGGAATTTCGCCATTAATTGCTTCCAAGGCATACTTAGCTGCATTTGCGAAGTCTGAATTTTGAGCTATATTTTCTTCTTGGGCTTCGTAATCAGTGCCATCTAGCCATCCACGAGTCAGATAGGTTTTGGCTAAGTAAAAGGTTGCTGCGCGTTTATTGGCACGTCCTACACCGGAGTTGGCACGTTCCATTAAATGGGATTCGGAAGAGGCTAGATACTCAAACTCTTCAATGATGAACTTATAAACATCTGCAAGACTGGCACGTTCATGACTCATTTCGGCATGGTCAAACATTTGTTTGTTCAAAGCTACAGGCCCGAACTGTTGCACTAGTTGGAAATAATACCATGCACGGATAAAACGTGCTTCGTCCACATATTGCAGTCGTACACTGGAATCTTCCGTTATGTCTCCATAAGATATAACGCTATTGGCTAGCTGAATACCTTTAAAACAACTTACATAGAAATTTTTTATAATGCCTTCATCTGCAGTGAAGGTATATTGGCTCATGACTACTCCCTGTGACTTTCCGTCTGCATACAGGTCTGTTCCCGCTACGAATAATTGCGGTTGGGCATTATAAAGCTCCCGCAGTGTGGAGTAAGCGCTGTTAGTTAAACTGGCGAATCCTGCCGAAGTCTGATAAAATTCAGCTGATGGAACATTAGATTTGTTGTTTTGGTCAAGAAAATCCGAACATCCTGAGAGAGTTGCCAATCCTAATGCCATAATGAAATATATTTTTTTCATAATCATTTAATTTTAGAATTTTAAATTTACACCAACTTGATAAGTTCTTGAACTGACACCACCGGTACCATCACCTACTTGTGCGTCGGCCCATTCGGGGTCGAACCCTTCATAATTTGTGAAAGTGAAAGGATTTAATATATTAGCATAGATTCTTAAATTGGAAATATGAAGTTTTGAAATCCATTTCTGTGGAAAAGTATAGCCGAGGGTAATATTCTTGATTCGAACATATGAGTTGTCAACGAAATTTTGTGCTCGGTCCTCATTGGCACCACTTTGCCAGTATGCACCGCCTCCTTTACCGTTTCCACCATTGGTTGGGAAGGGGTAACTACCGTAATGAGTGACTTCTTGGTAGGCTATAGAGCCATCAGCACCTAGTATCGGAGCACCTTGAGGTATATAGTAATCCATGTTTAGGCGATTCATGCCACGCTGTCCATAGTCTACGAACTCGGCCATGAAGGGAGAGTATACCATTCCTCCCTGACTGGTGTAAATGCTGAAAGAGAAGTCAATGTTCTTATAGGACAAGTTGGAGGTGAAGTTACCGGTCCAGGTCGGAGCACAATGTCCGAGGATCATTTTGTCATTGGCATCGATAGTACCATTGCCATCCTTATCATAGATTTTCATCTCGCCTTCATAGAATTTGGTTTTCATTTTCGGGTCTTGGGCATAAGCTTGGGCTTCCTCTCGAGTACAGATTCCGGTATATTTATAGCCGTATACTACGTCTATAGGGTGATTGATAAACCATTTGTTACCCACCAAATCTTCTTTGGTACCATTCAATTCTTTGATAGAGTTAATGTTACGCGCAAAAGAGAAGGTTGTTTCCCAGTTCCAATCTTTATTCTTTACGTTGATGGTATTCAGTTGGATTTCTATACCTTTATTGTTCACCTTACCCACATTACTTACAATGGAGCCTGTATAGGAACCTAGTTCAAATGGGGTTTCCATCTCCATCAAGAGATCTTTGGAATCTTTGTTGTAGATATCGATAGATCCATTGATACGATTATTCAAGAAACCGAAGTCAAGACCGAGGTTGATTTCGGTTGTCTTCTCCCAAGTCAGGTCGGCGTTTGTCATGGTATAACCATAACCGTTGGCAACAGACGATCCGTAATTATAGTAATATTTAATATTTGCCAAAGCTTGTGTGTCATAAGGCCCTACACCGGCATTATTACCGGTAACGCCAAAGCTGGCACGGAGTTTTAAATTGCTTAACCATTTGCTGGCAAATCCCATAAAATCTTCATCGGAAATGCGCCATGCCATGGCAGCTGAGGGGAACATCCCCCAACGATTGTCTTTTTGGAATTTGGAACTGCCGTCCCAACGTGAAGATACAGTCAGCATGTATTTGCCTTTGTAGGCATAGTTGATACGGGCTACATAAGATAACATGGAGATTTTTTTATAATAGCTAGACTGACTTTGTACAGTGCCTGAACCAAGATTATGCCAGTCTACATCAAATGGCATATCCACTACATTGATATAGTCGCCTTGTAACTTTTGTTCATAGACACTGAATAAGGCCAAGGCATTCAGACTATGATCTCCAAAATTCTTGATGTAATTGGCTTGCGTATCCCAAGTATACGAGAATATTTCATCATTATAGTTTTCGGCCATGTTTGTTTTTCCAGAACGAAGTTGGGTTTCTCCGTTATAGAATGTACCACGATGGGTTTTGGTATACATGGGGGAGAAAGTAGTTTTAAGAATTATTTCTTTAACGGGGCTGTATTGCAAATAAATATTTGCCATCACATCATAAGAACGTGTATCGTCTTTTGAGTTCAAACGGTCCACCACTGGATTGATGGAGGAAGTCGGACCACCACCATTGGGATAGATGGCGGTATCTTTACCTGGTTGTGAAATTAACTGTCCTGCCTTTTCTCCTTCCCAATAATAGCATGGCATATTAGGGGTCATACGGAACCCTTCCAAAATAGAGTAGTTGCTACCACTCTCTTTGGATGCTGTTGCCATATTTGTGGAGAATCCGGCTGAGATTTTATCTGAAATCTTATGATCTACGGCTCCTTTTATATTCCAGCGTTCATAACCGTCATACATGATTCCTTCCTCATTTTGATACCCTAGTCCTACGCGGTAGGTTATATTTTTTGTATTTCCGGAAATATTGATGAAATGATTCTGTTGTGAGCCGTTACGGGTTACGATATCTACCCAATCGGTGTAATTTTTATTGAGATACATATTTTTCACTATTTGACTGCCATTTCCCCAGAAGTTCAGGAAATTGGCATCAGTCATTTCCCAGTTAGTCATTCCTGAAGAGGCATCCATAGATGAAACTAGATAACGGGAGAAACGGAATTTCATGAAATCATCTCCTTCCATAAAGTCCGGCATATTGGCTTTGGTTTTTATACCATAATATCCATCATAACTGACTGTAGTCTTGGCTATATCTTTGTCTCCTTTTTTGGTGGTAATCATCACTACACCATTTGTGGCCCGTGAACCATAGATAGCGGTAGATGAAGCATCTTTCAAAATGTCTACTTTTTCAATATCCATCGGATTTAGAAAATCCATATTTTCACAAACTACTCCATCGATTACATATAATGGATTGCCGCCATTTAATGAACTTTTACCTCGAATCTGAATATTGAATCCGTCACCGGCACGGCTAGAAGACTGTGAGATATTCACTCCGGCAACTTGCCCTTGTAGACTTTCGACAACTGATGTTGCACCTTTGGCAGAAATTGTTTCGGATTTTACACTACCTACAGAACCTGTAAGGTCTGATTTCTTTACTACACCATAGCCCACTACTACCACTTCATCTAACAATTTGTTGTCTGCTTCGACCGTGATAGCTAGTTTTTGCTGCTCTCCTACTTTTATTTCCTGTGTTTTATACCCTACATATGAAACAACTAAGATTGCACCTGTTGGAACTTCCAGTGTGAAATTACCATCTAAATCGGTTACCGTTCCTAAAGTAGTTCCTTTTACCAATACGGAAACGCCGATTAATGCTTCTCCGCTTTCGTCTATGACACTACCTGTAATGATTCGGTTTTGTTGAATTGATTTTTGAATTGATGAACCTAGTTGGTTTGACCAATTGTTTGCAAAAGTGGATAATGGTAAGGAAACTAGTCCTAAGGAAAGTCCGCAAGCAAACCAAAATCTTTTTGGAGAATGAATACCCTGTACTATAACAGAGCGGGATTTTAAATACTCTTTTTTTCTCATGTCTTTCATTATTAATTTAGTATTAGAGTTGTTTTTGTTTTGATGTCAAATATAGACGGATGTTATCTTTTTATAAGTGGAAAAACTGATAATTTAGTTGGAATATCTATCAAAGGTAGCTAAACAACATATATTGCGGTGGATTAAAAATAGAAAGTACTTTGATGAATACCCATTTTCTGCTAATTTCGCAAAGGAAACACATTACTTTGATATGAAAACATACTGGGTTGATATTCTTACCTTTTTCTGTGTAGTAATACTATGCTTTTTTACAGCCGATGTACTGGCAAAAGGAGCTATATCTCAAAAATATTCAGTTACGTACTTTTCCAGTCAGAATGGAGTGGAGGATGGGCTTGTCAATGATATTATCCAAGATCATAAAGGTTTGTTATGGTTTGCTACTTGGAATGGGCTTTATCGTTTTGATGGTTATAATTTTAAGAATTATAAATCGAATATGGAAGATCTGGGAGGATTGACCAATGATCGTTTATTGGATATAGTCGAGGATAAATTCGGATGTATATGGGTATTGTGTTATGATTCCACTTGTTATCGTTTTAATCCTGACAAGGAAGTCTTTGAACCTGTCATTCAAAAAACAGTCAATAACTTTCGGTCAATATCTGTCCTTCCGAATGGAATAGTATGGTTATTATGTGAAGATGGGAGTGCAGTACGGGTCGTTACGGCTCCTGAAGATTTATCTATGACATTTCAATTCTATTCATCAAGAGAAAATACTTTGGCTACTGGTAAAATCCGGTCTGTATTTATGGATTCGAAATTACAGGAATGGCTTCTTACGGATGAGGGGGTATATCGATTATATGATTCAGAACTTTCTATTATTTCTTTGTCTGATTGTCGAAAAAGTGAGAAAATACCTTTTTATTTTGCAACAGAGTTGGAAGAATATATATATTTAGGTGCACATCAAGGCAAAGTCTATAAATACTTGTTGACAGGAGAACTTTCTATCCATACTCAATTGCCAACATCGGCTTCTGTGATTTCTATTTTGCCTTCTGTGGCTGGACTGATATATGTTACTGATTCGGATGGCTTTTTTATTCATGACTCTCTCGGTGAGATAAGACATGTGATGCTTGATTCTCTTTCTCTGTTGAAAGACAAAAACATAGAGTCTGCTAAAATTACTTGTGGAGATTTATTGTGGCTTGTACATCCTGTTCCGGGAGTCACTTTGTTTGATCTGAAAACACAGCGTTTAAGCTTTATTGAAGGAAAGGATGAACAGAGAAGACCACTAAATACTGAAAGTGATTTTTTTGCTTTTGAGGATCGGAATGATATTTTATGGGTACACCCTAAGGGCGGAGGATTTTCTTATTTTGATTCTCAAAATAGGCGGTTAATACCTTTTAATACTACGGAGCAGCCTGTCAAGTGGAAATCAAATGACCGCTGTTTTGCTGCTTTTGTTGATAAACAAGGAAATTTATGGATGAGTACCCAGCTCAACCGACTTAAGCGCATCACTTTTATCCCTGATAAATTTCATATCTATACACCTGCTCCTCAGGATGTAGAGTTACCTGATAATGAGATCAGGGCACTGTATATAGACAAAAAACAACGTATTTGGACGGGAAGCAGAGATATGAATGTTTCCATATATGATGCCCGGCTTCGATTATTGAAAAGGATGAAATGGGGCAAAGTATATGCCATCATGCAAGATTCGGCTGGTGTTTATTGGATTTCGACTAAAGGCCAGGGATTGATAAAAGCAATAGAAACTTCACAAGGCAATTTTAAGCTACAGCATTTTAAACATAAAGCTGACGACCCCTATTCATTGAGTAATGATAATATCTATTTTACTTTTCAGGATAGTAGGCAGAGACTTTGGGTAGCTACTTACGGAGGTGGATTGAATTTGATTGAAACTATGCCTGATGGTACTTTAAGATTTATCAATCATCGCAATTTGTTAAAGAGATATCCGATTAGTCATTTTTATAAAGTCAGACATATTACTGAAGATAATCAAGGGCGTATCTGGGTGTCTACAACAGCGGGAATTTTACAATTTAAGGTTTCTTTTCATTGTCCTGAAGAAATAGATTTTCATTCTATATGCCGTGAACAGGGAAATGTGAATAGTCTTAGTAATAATGACGTACAAATGATTCAATGTATGGATAATGGGAACATTTTTGCCATTACTTATGGCGGAGGGTTAAATGAGCTTTCTCCCATGGGGCTCCATTCTTATCAATGTAAATCCTTCACACAGAAGAATGGACTTATTTCAGATATTATTTATTCCATGCACGAGGATAAACAAGGAAATTTATGGTTGGTGACGGGTGGTGGATTAGTGAAATTTGTAGCTTCGGCCGAACAGATTCAGTATTCTAGTGAGCATATCGCGTTTAATATGCATTTTAGTGAAGGTGTAGGGGCAACAGATGGCAAGCAGATTTTTTTTGGTACTAACCGAGGTTTGTTCTATTTTACCCCTGAGAATATTCATAAAACAGATTTTATACCACAAATATTTTTCTCTTCTATTTGGGTAAACAATCAGGAACTGACTCCCAGAAAAACTCCTTCTATTTTGTCTGTTAATCCTGATAATAGCAAGGATATGCAGTTACCTCCTAATAATCACACCCTCAGGTTGGTATTCTCTGCTCTAGACATGACCAATACGGAGTATATTCAATATGCTTACAAGTTAGACGGTTTTGATAAAAACTTTCGTTTGACGGATAACGGGCATGAGGCTAACTATACTAATCTTCCTCCGGGAAAATATGTATTTCGTGTAAAGTCTACCAATAATGAAGGTGTATGGGTTGAAAATGAACGAACACTTTCTTTTGAAGTGCTTCCTACTTTCTCTGAGACACCTTGTGCTACTATGCTCTATTTCTTTTTGATTGTATTATTTATTGCAGTTGCCATTTATGTATATACCGTTTTTTATCGGATAAAAAATAAGGCTAAAAATGAAGAATTGATTACTCAATTAAAACTCAGCTTCTTTACTGACGTGTCTCACGAATTAAGAACTCCATTAACATTGATTACCGGACCTTTGGAATATATACTCAGAGACGAAAGTCTTTCTGGGAAGGTGAGAGATACTTTGAAGATTATTAAAAAGAATAGTGACCGTATGCAGAGGTTGGTAGGGCAGATCTTGGATTTTAGTAAAATCCAGAATAGCAAGATGAAACTGAGAGTTCAGTATGTGGATATTATCAGTTTCACGAAAGAAATAATCAACTATTTTACAACTTTATCTCAAGAGCGGCATATTAGTTTGAATTTTAACACTCAATTGTCTAAAGTAAATCTTTGGGTGGACAAAGATAAATTAGAGAAAGTTATTTTTAATTTGCTGTCTAATGCCTTCAAATACACTTCTGATGGCAAGAACATTTGGGTTAGTATGAAAGATGATGGGAATGCAGTCCTTCTTCAAATCCAAGATGAAGGAGTAGGGATAAAGAGAGAAAAGCAGAAAGTGATTTTCAATCGTTACGAGAATGTGGTTCCGGATAGCATTTATGCTCCTTTAAGTTCTGGTATCGGACTTTCAGTGGCTAAAGAACTTGTGGAAATGCATTATGGTAGTATAAATGTGGAAAGTGAGTTCGGAAAAGGGAGTCTATTTACTGTAAGGCTATTAAAAGGTAAAAAACATTATCCGTCTGACACGGAATATATATTATCAGATTGGAATGAAGATACAAATTTAGATTTCAATTCTCAAAACGAACTACAAGAATTGAATGAATCGGAGAAGCCGCTCATGCTTATTGTTGAAGACAATTATGAATTAAGAGTATTTATCAAACAAATATTTCAGGAAGCATATCGGTTTGTTGAGGCTAATAATGGCGAGGTTGGATTAAAAAAGGCTTTTTCTGATCTGCCTGATATGATAATTACTGATATCATGATGCCTGTAAAAAGTGGTCTACAGATGTTGCAGGAACTAAGGAACGATGAACGAACTTCGCATATTCCTGCCATAGTATTGACTGCCAAGACAGATATGGATAGCATTCTGACTGGTATTCATACAGGAGCTGATGATTACATAACGAAGCCGTTCAGTGTTAATTATCTGCAAGCTAAAGTAGAAAATATCCTAGCTCGGCGTAAAATGTTACAAGCATATTATTGTAAAGTAGGATATGAAGAGGGGAACGAAAATAAAGAAAAAGACAGATCGGTTCAATTGTCGGCAAGAGACGCTGCTTTTCTTAATAAGTTAGCTAAAATTATGGAAGAGCAACTTGGTAATCCGGAATTGAATGTAGATCAATTGGTTAGTTATTTCAGTCTGAGTCGGACCAATTTTTTTCATAAGTTGAAATCTTTAACTGGTATGGCTCCTATAATGTATATAAAAGAAATACGCATGAGGAAAGCTGCTGAACTGATTAAGGAAAACCAATATACAATGGCGGAAATAGCTTATATGGTAGGTTTTAGTGATCCTCATTATTTTAGTAAAAGTTTTAAGTCTTATTGGGGAATGACTTCTACAGAATATGCAAAAAATCAGATTGGACGATGAAGATAAATGATAGTAAAGTTATGTTTTATCATTATATCGGGTGAACTCATTGTTCACCCGATATAATAAGGGGGATCTTATTTTCTCACCTTATTTCCATTGATATATACTTCATTCAGTACTACATCTTTAGCTCCGGTAATTAAATTCCCTTTTTTCTCTACATTATTGAAACGGCTGTTTGTTACATGGATATCTTCAATATTGACACGGTCGTCATATCCGGTAATTAAGACTCCGTACTTACTTTTTTCACTAGTAACATTATCCAGATATACATGGCGTACTACAGGTGGGAAACTTCTGTCACATTTTTCACGGTTTTCATATTGCAGGTTGATTTTCAAAACGGCTTCGCGACATTCGCCTACTTCTATATTACGCACATAAATATTTTCAATGACCCCACCGCGGCAGTTGTTGGTTTTGATGCGGATGACACGTTCTAGGTTCGGACTGTCCATTTTGCAGTTTTCAACAAACAGGTTCTTATATCCTCCCGAGATCTCACTACCTACAACTACACCACCGTGTCCGTCTTTCATTTCGCAATTGCGTACAATGATATTTTCACTTGGTACGTTCCATTTCCGTCCGTCCGCATTCCGTCCGCTTTTAATAGCGATGCAGTCGTCTCCAGTATCGAATATACAGTTTTCAATTAATACGTTCTTACTTGATTCCGGATCGCAGCCATCGCTATTGGGACCGTGACTGGATACTTTAACCCCACGTACTGTCAGACTTTCACAAAATAAAGGATGGATAACCCAAAATGGAGAATTTTTCAATGTTACATTTTCTATTAAAATAGTGTTACAACGATATAGATTGATAAGCTGGGGACGTAAACCGTCTTCAAAAGTCATTTGGCGTTTATCTATCGGGGCAAATGTTTCGGCGTACATCAGTAATTTGTTTCTGCCGCCATTTTTTTGAGCTGTCATACCTTCCTTCCAGCCATAGTGTGGAGCACCACACATACTCCACCAGTTATCATTACTGGCCTGTCCGTCTATAATACCTTTACCGGTGATAGCTATGTTACTTTCTCCATAAGCATAAATTAATGGATGCAAATTGTAACAGTCTACTCCTTCCCAGCGGGTGAGTACGGTTGGAGTATATAGATATTTCTCTGAAGAAAATTTTAGATAGGCGCCTTCTTCCAAATGCAGATTTACATTGCTTTTCAGTGTGATAGGACCTGTTAGAAATTCTCCGGGTGGAACTAATACAGTTCCTCCACCTGCTTGACTGCATGTGAGGATAGCCAGATTGATTGCTTCATGGCAGAATATTTCACCATTATTTCCTTCTTTGGCACCGAAATCTTTAATGTTGTACACACGATCGGGAAAAGAGGTCTTTTTGATTTGTTTTTCTATTTGCTCACTTTCTTTCCAAATCTCTTGTGGTATTTGTGCATGAGCAAGTCCAAAATATGCACATATACAAAATACACTAACTAACTTTTTTACCATATATTTGATGTTTAATAATTAATAATTTCATAGTTGCCAGAAAATATCCACGATGCAATATTAAAGCATATAATTAAAAAATAAGTGGATTAATTGCCCATTATTGTGTAAATTCTAATAATGAAAGAATAATTGCTGCTACATTGCTATATTATTTGTATATTCGTACCTTAATAATCTGATATTATGAAATATATCACTTGTTATATACTGATATCTGTTTGGGGATTTTTGTTGTTATAGGAAGTAGTATTTCTACTACCAAAGATAGTCTTCTGAATATTATAGGAAGTCCTGTAGAGTTTTCTCTACAAATTGAGATTTACAGAGGTTTGGCTGATTTTTATTTTGAGAAACCTGAAGAAGTGGATTATCTTAATAAAATGTATTTCACCGCAAAAGCAGTAAATGATAAGACTCATATGTTTGAGACTCTTTCTGATTTGGTTTTCTCGTATATTAAAGTTTATCATGCCGATTCTGTTTGGTATTATATGTCTCTTTTAAAGGATGTTGGGACACTGGAAGAATCTCATCCATATTTATTCTTTTTACGAATGAGATTGTTTGCAGGCAGAGTCAGGAATAATGAGGTTGAAACTGCTATAACAGAGGAATTGGCTTTTATGGGTAAAGAAAATATAGGTGGGAATGATATTTACATACAGATGGAACAGACTTTTATTACAGGCTATGCTTTGTGTAGTGAAGGTAAATATGAAGAGGCTGATCCCTATTTGGAAACTGCTTATAAGCTGGCTTGTCAGTTACCATATGAGGAAGGATTCAAGTTTCGTATTTGTACTGTATGGAATTTTCTTTCGACCTTGAACTTTATAGATAAAGGAGATCTATATATTGAATATGTTGAAAAATAGCTTCAGCAATATAGAAAATATTATGAGTTGTACTATGCTCGTCAACGTCCTTTCTATAATATTAATATACGATATCTCCAATGTTATACTTCTTTGTTGATGCGTGCGGATAAATTATCCGATGATAAATTAGAGAAGTATTATAATCTGATGATCAAGATGAGTGCTTGGGTTACGGAGCCTATTGATAAGTATAATTGTTTTTTGGCATGAATAATTATTACTTATATAAGCATAGTTTCCATAATGCATTGATAACTAATGACAGCTTGATAAAATATGCTTGGATGACAAGTCAGTCTAATGTCCCGGGATTATTGGATATCAATTCACAAATTTATGAGGCTATGGAAGATAATAAAAATGCTTTTAAGTATCATAAACTCTATATACAAGTGCAGGATTCCATTAAATCTTCCAATCTGAAAAAACAACTTAGTGAACTACAGGTAAAGTATGAAGTAGATCAATTGAACCATGAGAATTACCGTTTGGAAACTAAGAACAGGCGTATTTTAGTAATTACACTTTTTATGGTACTTGTATTGGTGATGAGTATTTGTTTTTACTTGTACTATGATTTGAAGAAAGACAGATGGAAAAAGTTTTAGGTGAACTGAATCAAAAAGCTGGGGAAAGTGAGAAAATGAAAACAGCATTCATTAATTCTATGTGTCATGAAATACGGACTCCATTAAACGCTATTGTTGGCTTTTCAGGTATTATTACTGCTAATGCGGAAATTCTCACTTCGTTGATAGATCACTTGCTGGTAGTGGCTAATTTAGATTCATCTGATGCGCCTCTTCTTTGTGAACAAACCAGATAACTCATATCTGCAGACAAGAAATGGATAAAGTAGAACGATGGAGCAGGGTGGGAATAATTTATCATTTGGAATTACCAGAAGGGGAAATTTTTGTTTCCACCAATGAATTGTATTTGTCGTTAGTGATAGAGAACCTGTTGGATAATGCTAATAAATTTACAGATTCTGGATCTATAACTCTTAAGATGAGGTTGGATAAGGCACAAAGTAAGTTACGAATTGAAGTAACCGATACCGGCTGTGGCATTCCTCCCGAAAAACGGGAGGAAATATTTCTGTGTTTTATCAAACTGGATGAGTTTGCACAAGGTAACGGATTGGGGTTATATTTAAGCCGTTTAATTATTAAACGTTTGTCTGGTAACATATTTGTTGACTCGAGTTATACTGAAGGTACTCGGATGGTTATCTGTTTGTCTGTATAATTAGCGTGTGCCTTCTTCAATGTCCCGCTTTCGTTTCAGTGCTTCCAGGAAATAATAGTCTGCATAATTTAAAGGTACATCTATTTCTGTGCCATGAGGAATACTGCCCACTGAATGCATTAATAAAAAGTTACCATTTTTTCCAAGAGATGCCAGATAGTTTGGTGAGGCTAGAGAAGCCATAATACTGTCTGCATAGATCTTATAACTGTTTGCATCAGGCACATCCATTGTACTAATTTCATAAAGTGCAGAAGCTATACAAGAAGCACTTGAAGCGTCTCGTGGTTCATTGGGAATATTGGGAGCATCCATATCCCAATAAGGAATCAAGTCTTTGGGAAGCCGGGGATGTGTTTTCATGAATTGGAAAGTCTTCAATGCCTGATTTAGATACTTTTTATCATGAGTTTCCCGGTAACACACAGTGTAACCATAAATAGCCCATGCTTGTCCACGACTCCAAGTCGATTCGTCTGCATATCCTTGGGCTGTTTGTCTATGCCGTACCATGCCGTCTGCCAAACTATAATCTATTACATGATAACAACTTCCGTTTGTACGGAAATGCTCTTTCAAAGTGCGGTCTGCATGGTTCACTGCTATGTGATAAAAAGTGGAATCACCAGATAATTTAGTTGCTTCAAATAGTAACTCCAAATTCATCATATTGTCTATTATGACCGGACATTCCCAACCGCGTTCCGATTGCCAGCCTCGGGTCACATCCCATGATTGGATAATTCCCGGCTTTTCACGGAAACGAGTAGCCAATGAACGGGCAGCTTCTATCATGACTTCTTTGTATCTGGGTACTTTAGTTGTTCGCCATCCATTGCCGAAACTACAATTTATCATGAAACCTACATCATGGTGCCAAGTCAGTTTTTTGGCTTCTTCTATGGCCGAAGTGTATTTATCAGCTAATGATAAGAGAGTAGTGTCGCCACTCAGTTCATATAGATACCACACTGACCCAGGGAAAAAACCACTTCGCCAGTCGGCGTAGTCACAATAATAAATGGTACTGTCAGTTTTCAGTGTAACGGGGTTTGTAAATTTTTCTGATTTTTCTATGATTCGTATTTCATTCCCGATTTGTGCACGTGCAAATGCTACATTCTTTTCTATAAAGGAATCTGTTCTGACGGATTGTTTATTTTTCTCTGTGCAAGATACCCATAAAGTAGAGCAGGCGAGTATTGTAATATAGAGGACTTTCTTCATAGTGCTTATTTTTTATAATTTGCTACGAAGATAATGATAAATTTGTTGAATAGAAACTTTAAGATATTCTTTTACTTTGGAAACAGATTGATTCTGCCTCTAAAGTAAAAGAATATTGATCATAGAAATACAATAATCATTTCAGTTGTGATTCTTCTTGTAACTAAAATTTTATAGTATTGATGTATCACTTAATAGTTGATATACCCCACTTATAATTCCTAAAGCGAATATGCCGGCTACACATACCAACAGACTGATGCGCATCGGAGTTGCTGTACGAAAATTGCCGATAGGATCTTCATTAGGTGTGATGAACATGGCTTTTACAATTAACAAATAATAATACAATGAAATGATTGTATTGACCAATGCGATAAATACAATAAGATAATATCCACTATGGAATGCTGCCATGAATACAAAGAACTTACTGAAGAATCCGGCAAATGGCGGGATACCTGCCAATGAGAAAAGAGCAAGTGTCATGACCATAGTTAGTTTGGGGTTGGTCTTATAAAGTCCGTTATAATCTTCGCGCTCTATTTTACCGTGGGTATGTTGTTCAATGGTATTGATGACACCGAATACGGCGAGATTGGCAGCAATGTATACTACTATATAATATACTAGGGATGCCATGCCCTGCGGAGTTCCAGCCAGTACAGCCAACATTATGTAGCCGGCTTGTGAAATACTACTGAAGGCCATAAAGCGTTTCAGATTGTTTTGGCGGATGGCGAACAGATTGGCTATAGTGATGGTGGCTATAATGATAATACATAGTATTTCACTCCATTGTTCAGTCATTGGCCCAAATACTTTCATTAAAATAATCATTAAAGCAAAAGCAGCTGCGCCTTTTGAAATAACGGACAGGTAAGCGCTCACTGTAGTCGGTGCACCTTGATACGTATCTGCCGTCCACAGATGAAAAGGTACCAAGCTTAATTTAAAGGCTAGTCCGGAGAAGAAGAATACTAGTGCAAGAACTTGTAATGGAGTTCCTGTCAGTTCGGCAGGGATATCTTCAAAATATAAAGTACCTGTTGTCCCATAAATCATGGAAATACCATAGAGGAAAATACCGCTGGAGAATAAAGCTGAAAGAATGAATTTGGCTCCGGCTTCGGCACTATGTCCTTTATATTTATCGAAAGCTACGAGGCAAGCCATAGGAATGGTTGCCAATTCCAATCCAAGGAAGAATAGCAGGAAGTGCCCTGCACTTACCATGAAATACATACCCAGCAAGGTACTGAGGGTAAGGATGTAGAATTCGCCTTGTTTATGGCGGGTGTCTTCACGTTTTAGCCAAGGGTCTGCTTGTAGAAAAACCAGTATGGTACCTATGGTCAGGATGCTTTTCAGAACAGACGCCATAGGGGTTGAATGGTACATGCCGCCGAATAAAGTCACCTCTTCCGGCCATAGGTTTGCTAAAAGTTGAATGGTCAGCAGGATACATGCCATGGGGCGTAACCAGTGACGTTGTGGAGCCGGTAAAAATAAATCTAACAGAAACATCAGAATAAAAACGGCTGTCAGACTCAGTTCGGCATGCATATGGAGTATTGCAGTTATGTCCATCATTGCTATTTTTTAATTTTTAATTCTCAAATTTTAATTTAATAATTGACTTATGATTGGTTCTACACTGTTACTGATCAGATCGCTTATCCAGAATGGAGCCAATCCTAAACCTGCTACACAGGCGATGAGGCAGATAACGGCTACTCTTTCATCCCAAGTTGCGTCTGTGAGTTTCAGATGTTCGGGATTCAAAACTTTGCCGTAAAGGATTTTACCTACTACACGCAGGATATAAACTGCGGTAATGACGATACTTGTTGTTGCCACTAGGGTACATACGCGATGGAATGTATCATCATTTTGGAAAGAACCTACAAAGACCGTCATTTCAGCAACAAAACCACTTAGTCCTGGAAGTCCCAGATTAGCAAGACCGGCAATAACATAACCTACAGCCAGGAAAGGCATAATCTTCATCAAACCTCCCATTAATCGGACATCACGGGTGTGGGTACGTCCGTATATCATACCAATAAGGGCGAAGAACAAAGCGGTCATTAATCCGTGACTCAACATTTGGAGAATAGCACCCGTACAACTGGTGCGTGTCATCATCAGTAGGGCAAAGAGTACCAATCCGCAGTGGGATACGGATGAATAGGCATTGATATATTTTAAGTCAGTTTGTACCACAGCACTGAATGCACCGTAAACTACAGAAATAGTGGTCAATATCAGGAATACATCTCCCCACATGGCCGCACCTTCAGGCATCAGGTACATAGCAACACGGAAACATCCGTAACCTCCTAGTTTCATCAATACCCCAGCGTGAAGCATAGAAACAGCAGTCGGTGCGGAAGCGTGACCATCGGGACTCCATGTATGGAAAGGGAACAAAGCTCCTAAGACTCCGAACCCCAAGAAGATAAGCGGGAAGAAGATGCGTTGCATTTCATGAGGAATATGTAGTTTGGCGATTTCCAGCAAATTCATTGTTTCACCACCTGCACCATAGAAAATACCGAGAATTCCGATCAGTAGAAATGCAGAACCACCCATTAACATTAATGTAAGTTTCATGGCGGCGTATTCTTTACGTCCGCTTCCCCACACACCGATGAGCAGATACATTGGAATCAGGGCTACTTCATAAAACATGAACATGGTGAACAGGTCTGTTGAAACGAAGAATCCGAATACCCCTACACTCAATAGAGTGAACCACATGAAATATTCTTTTGTCAATGGTTGTAACTTCCACGATGCGAAAGTACCGGTGAATACAATAATGGAACTAAGTAGCAACATTGCTACTGATATACCGTCTACTCCTACTGAGTAGCATATATGGAGCGGTGCATACCAAACTGTGCTGGCTGTGAACAGCATCTCTCCTGTAGCACCGGCTTGGCGTAGTTCGATATAATCAATGGTGAGGTAAACGGATAATGCCAATAAAATGGAAGATCCGACAACCATCACTCCGCGAACTTGATTGATGCTGCGCGAAGCCCAAAGGCTCGCGAGCATCAACAAGGGAACTATAATGAAAAAACTTAGTATGTTCATCTTTTTAAATTAAAAATTAAAAAATGGCCATGCGGCGGATTTTTTATTATTCATTAAATTAATAGTATCAGCGTCAATATCAATGCACCTGCAAGGAACCAAATACTGTATTGCTGTACGTTTCCACTTTGCATGTCACGTATTTCATCGGCGGTAGCATGAGTACTCCACGCAGTGAAGTTAAAGAATTGATCGATAACGTGCCGGTCCCACCAAGCTATCGGAGTACTAATGCACCGGAAGATGATTTTCTTGGTTACGAATAACCATATCTCATCCATATAAAAACGATGGTAAGCGGCTGTGTGCAAACGTGGGAATGTGTGTGCCAGATAGTTGGCTACGGGTTGTTTCTTACCTGCATACATCCATGTAGCTAAAGCGATGGATGCTATAGCAATAATGATACTTGTAGCAGCTATCTGCATATCCAGATGAATGGTATAGGCTTCTCCGTTACTACTGATCAGATTGCCGAAAGGTATGAATCCGGCAACACAGGTGATAGCGGCTAAAAACATCAGCGGGAATGTCATGGTAAGTGGAGCCTCATGCGGAGTATGTGCACCTAGTCCGGATTCGTGGGAGTGTCCTTTCCATTCTCCATTCCAGAAAATACAATAATAAAGGCGGAACATATAAAATGCAGTCATGGCGGCAATGCCTGTCATTATCCATCCTATAACAGGACTGAATTGGAAGCAGGCGGTCAGAATTTCGTCTTTAGAGAAAAAACCTGAGAATGGCCAGATACCTGAGATAGCCAAACAAGCAATCAGGAATGTCCAGTGAGTGACGGGCATGTATTTATGAAGTCCCCCCATGGCGCTCATCTCATTACTGTGTACGGCATGAATGATACATCCGGCTCCTAAGAACAACAATGCCTTGAACATGGCATGTGTGAACAGGTGGAACATGGATGCCATGTAGCCTAGTCCTCCTTCATGAGGATTCATGGAAGTACAAACGCCTAATGCGACAATCATAAATCCAATCTGAGATATAGTGGAGAAGGCGAGCACACGTTTGATATCGCTTTGTGCACACGCCACACTAGCGGCGTAGAATGCAGTGAACGCACCGATATAAGCTATCCAGTGCAGTACTTCGGGAGCATATCCTATAAACAACGGGAACATACGGGCTACCAGATATACACCGGCTACCACCATGGTAGCAGCATGGATTAATGCACTGACAGGAGTAGGGCCTTCCATAGCATCTGGTAACCAGATGTGCAATGGAAACATTGCACTTTTACCGGCACCACCGATAAACATTAGCCCCAAGGCCAGTGGTATCATACTTCCGGCAACTGCAAGTACCTGAAGTTGGGGTGTGAACGAGAATGTTTCGGCATAATAGCCGTAAATCAAGATACCGATCAGAAAGCCTAAATCAGCAAAACGGGTAACAATAAATGCTTTTTTACTGGCGGCAATCGCTTCTTTCTTGGTGTAATAAAAGCCGATAAGTAAATAAGAAGAAACACCTACCAGTTCCCAAAAGACATACATCTGGAAAATATTGGTTGCTACTACGAGTCCCAACATGGACATGGTAAACAGGCTAAGAAATGCGTAGTAACGTTGAAAGCCTTTTTCACCTTTCATATATCCGAATGAATAGATATGTACCATCAGACTGACGGTGGAAATAACGACTAGCATCATAACGGAAATAGGGTCAAGCATAATTCCCATGTCAATATGCAAGTTCGTTGTGAAAGGTAACCATTCGAAGTTATAAGGTGTGAGAGTAGGATAGACGCCTTCTGCCGTACGGCCTCCTGCAAAATAATTGAAGGCAGTGAGGTAGGAAAGCAACGCCACCCCTGCCAGTGAAACGGTGCCGATGGCCCCTGCCAGCCCGTTCTTCATACGCATACCTGCCAGCCCCAGTATCAGGAAACTGAGGAAAGGTAGGATAAGGATTAGTATTGTATGTTCCATAATTAGTTTTTCATTTCATTTAAGTTCTTCACTTGGATATTGCGTACATTGCGGTAGATATTGATAATGATAGCAATAGCTACTGCTGTTTCAGCCGCACTTACGCCGATAGCAAACAAGGCGAAAAAAAAGCCTTCCAGTTCCTCGGGAAAGAGGTATCGGTTGAATACGGCGAAGTTGATGTCTACCGAATTCAGTATCAGTTCTACACTGATGAGCATGGCCAATAAATTGCGGCGGGTGAAGAAACCATAGATTCCCGCAAACATCATAAAGGTGGAAACCACCAGATAATATTCCATGTGTACCATAAATTTTATCTTTTTCTAGCGATTAGGATTCCTCCTACGATGCAAGCGAGTAATAACACGCTGATTACTTCGAAAGGAAGAATATATTGATATTTTTCCATGCCCATCAGTGCATGACCGATAGTGCGTACATCCAGTTCACCATGCACAAAATGAGAGGGCAAGAATTCATTTTTCAGCATGACGAACAGACAGATAGCCAGTCCTGCTATCGTAGAAATAGCTCCGGCCACCATCTTCCCATTTTTCAATCTCTCTGCTTTGTCTCCTTGTGAAGAGGTCAATAAGATACTAAATACATAAAGCACTGTTATACCACCGGCGTAAATCAGTAATTGTACAGCTCCCAAGAATGAGTAGTTGAGCTGGAAGTAAATACCTGCTGTACCAAATAAAACGAACAGCAGATAAGTTGCTGCACGCAAGATACGTGAGGTCGTGACTGCCAATACCGAACAGACAGCGATAAACAACGCCAGTACAATGAATACAATTAGTTGTAGTGTCATAATATCGTTTGTTTTTTATTTTTTGTTCAGGGTGAGAACTAGTTTGCTGCGGTCGAACACAGCATTCTCGAATTCTGTATCGAACCGAATGGCATCATGTGGACAAGCGTTCACACAAAGTTGACAGAACATACAGGCTCCCAGATCGTACTCATACTTTACCAATATTTTCTTTTTCTTGCCTGTTTCTTCGTTGGTCACAGATTCGCTGGTAATGGTGATTGTATCATTGGGGCAAGCCATTTGGCAAAGTCCGCAAGCAATACATTTGTTATTACCATTCTCATCAACCGGCATGATAAGCCGTCCTCGGAAACGGGGCGATATTTTTAATGTGGCACGGTTTTCGGGATATTGTTCAGTGACTTTAGGAGTGAAAAACTCTCGTCCTGTCACTTTCATACCGGTAAGTAATGTACCGATGCCATGAAGTAGTCCTTTTATATAGGAATGTTTTTCTTCTTTCATCAGAAATGTAATTTAAATACAACAATAATTACCATCAACAGCAGGTTGCACAAACCTATTGGGACCAAGTATTTCCATTCCAGTGTTAGAATTTGGTCAATACGCAGACGGGGAAATGTCCATTTGATCCACATTAGTAACCATACAACAAAGAATGACTTGCCAAAGAACCAAATAAATCCGGGAATATAATCCATAATGGCATTGAATCCGTCTAGTCCAGGAATATGTAGCGGCATCCATCCTCCTAGAAAGATGGTTGTGGCTACTGCGGCGATGATAAACAAGTTTACAAATTCTGCCACATAGAACAAGCCGAAGTGCATACCGGAATATTCGGTATGATATCCGGCGGTCAGTTCACTTTCCGCTTCAGGCAAGTCAAACGGTCCGCGGTTGACTTCTGCATTTCCGGCTATCAGATAAATGATAAAAGCGATCAATGCAGGTATATGTCCTTTAAAAAGGAACCAGCCGTCAGCTTGGCGTTCTACAATTTCGCTTAGTTGCATGGTATCTGTTAAGATTACAATAGTAAGGATGCTTAATCCTACAGATAATTCATAACTAATCATTTGAGCGCCACTTCTCATGGCTCCGATTAATGAATATTTGTTATTGGAACTCCAACCTGCCAGCAAAATACCTACTACGCCGATACTGGATGCTGCCAATAAGAAGAAAATACCTACATTGAAATCAAGGACCTCCATGCCCTTGTTGATGGGTAGGCAACTGAAAGCCATGATAGAGGCGAGGATAACAATGTAAGGTGCCAAATTGTACAGGAACTTGTCAGCATGTCGGATGGTGATAATTTCCTTAATCAACATCTTGAATACATCGGCAAATACCTGTATGGTACCTTGGGGACCTACACGCATTGGACCCAAGCGGCATTGGAAAGCGGCGCACACTTTACGTTCCATGAAAATCATAATGATAGCAATAACTGCGTATGCCAACATGATACATACGCCAATTACTATACATTCTATGAGCACTGCCAGTTCTTCAGGCATAAATGACGTGAGCAGTGAGTGTACCCATTGGGTGACTATACTAAAATCGAACATAATTTAATAATGTGTCAATTTGCTAATTTGCCAATAGGCAAACTTGTAATTATTTAATTTGTTAATTCTCAGTCTGATAAATAATGCATTCTTCAAGTAGTATATTGAAGAATTGGCACATTATTATCGGTCAATATCCGGTACTACATAATCCACCGTTCCACCAATAGCAATTAAGTCGGCAATTTTTGCATTGCGGCACATAGTTTCCATTGCTGATACTAAAGGTAAACCGGTAGCGCGGAATTTCATGCGGTAAGGAAATTTGTCTCCATGACTTTCCAGATAAACCCCGAATTCTCCGCGAGAACCTTCCACGGCGGCATAATAATTCCCTTCGGGCACGCGTATAATCGGTTTCATCTTTTCCTGATAGTTCCCTTCAGGAATATTGTCTATCAGTTGCTCGATGATGTTCATACTTTCCAGTATTTCTTCCATACGGACCATGTAACGTGCAAAACAGTCGCCTTCGGTGTGGACAATTTCTCTAAAATCTATCTTGCCATACATCGCATAGGGATGACGCTTGCGGACATCACATGCCCAACCGCTGGCACGTCCTGTACCTCCTGTTGCTCCGAAAGAGATAGCGTCTTCCCGTGAAAGAACTCCCACACCTTTCAAACGTTCTTGGGCAATGACATTTCCAGTGAATACTTCATGGTATTCTTTTAGCATCGGACGCAGATAAACAATGAATTCTTTTACTTTCTGTACAAAATCCGGAGCGATATCAGCTTGTACTCCTCCAATGGTGTTATAGTTCTGTATCAGACGTCCTCCGGTAGTTGCTTCGAAGATATCCAGTATCTTTTCACGATCACGGAATCCATAGAAGAATGCGGTCAAGGCACCCATATCCATACAGAGACAGGAGAAGAAAAGCAAGTGAGAGTCTATACGTTGCAATTCGTCCATAATGGTACGGATGTATTGTACCCGTTCGCTTACTTCTACGCCCATTGCCTGTTCAATGCACATACAAAGAGCATGGCGGTTCTGGTGCGCACCTAAATAATCCAAACGGTCGGTCAGGGCCAAGGTCTGGGGATAGGTAAGACTTTCGCACATCTTTTCGATACCTCGATGTATGTATCCGCAGTGTACATCCAGTTTCTTGATAATTTCGCCTTCCAGTGAAACGCGAAAACGAAGTACACCGTGGGTTGCCGGATGTTGAGGACCTATGTTAATGATATATTCGTCCTCATCAAAAATGGTTTCTCGTTTTTCTATTACACTGCCATCATGTTGCACCTCTATATATTGTGTTGTATCTACAGCCTCCTCATTGGTCATACGGAGTGGGTTGAGGTTTTCATCGTAGTCCTTACGCAATGGATAGCCTACCCAGTCATCACGCAGGAACAAACGGCGCATATCAGGATGTCCTATAAAGCGGATACCATAATAGTCGTATACTTCGCGTTCATTGAATTCAGCACCTTTCCAAATATCACTTACACTAGGAAGCTCCGGTTTTTCTCGGTTGGTTGTGCGAGTGCTGACCACTATGTTTTCTCTTGTCTTCGTATCTTCCAGATGATAGACTACACCTAGTCCTTCTTCGCCCCAGTCCATTCCGGTAAGGCTGCGTAGAAAATCCATATGTTTACCCTGCCGCAATTTCAGCATTTCTTCATGTAGCTTTTCGGCAGGTATTTCTATTTTTTCACTCATGCTTGTTCGGGATTTTGTGGTTCATTTTCTTTGCGGTTCACTCCGCCAAAGAATTTTTCCAGTTTTACTTTACGTTGCAATTGTATCATGCCGTATAACAAGGCTTCAGGCCGTGGCGGACATCCGGGAATATATACGTCAACGGGAAGAATTTTATCTACTCCGTTCAATACGTGATATGATTTTTTAAAAGGACCGCCGCTAATGGCGCATCCGCCTACCGCAATAACGTATTTAGGATCCGCCATCTGGTCATACAAACGTTTTAGTACCGGAGCCATCTTGTGTGTGATAGTTCCTGCTACCATGATCATATCTGCCTGGCGCGGACTGGCACGGGCTACTTCAAACCCGAAGCGGGCGAAATCATACCGGGCAGCCCCCACTGCCATAAACTCAATTCCACAACAACTGGTTGCAAATGTAAGCGGCCACAACGAATTGCTGCGTCCCCAGTTGATGAGGTCGTCCAAACAGCCCACCAATACTTTTGTACCGCTTTCATTGAGCTGCTTGACCATGTTTTCCAAATACTCATTGTTTTTGAAGTCTTCATAAGGAATAGACTTTATGGTTGGTTTCTTTACTTCCATTCCAACGCTCCTTTCTTCCAGGCATACGCCAGACCTAAAACTAATATAACTAAAAAGAAAAGGATGCTAAACAGACCGTACACTCCTAGGTCTTGTACCACTACAGCCCAAGGGAATAAAAATACTGTTTCCACATCGAACATCAGGAAGAGGATAGCAAATAGATAGTAACCTACTTTGAATTGCATCCACGACCGTCCCCGTGTAGGAATACCACATTCGTAGGCTTCTCCCTTTTGTGAGTTGTATGAACGGGGAGAAATGGCACGGGCAATCCCCAATGCTACGGCAACTAATGCGATTGCCGTCAAGATAACGACAACTAATAATGTAAAATACATATCTAAACTTTTTTTGATTAGACAAACGGATAGAAAAATAGTCCTTATAAGACGTTTGTTATAAGGATTTCTACTCAGCGAAATGCTGAAAAAAAATTAAAAATTAAATGATGATCCGCCGGAGTGCATAGATATAATAATCTACGGCATCAGTGTAAAGCGAATGAAAGGTGTGGCAAACTATATGGTTTGTTTGTAGCTCTTGCTTTTTAAGTTCGCTCAATGCTGTTAAAATGCGGACTATACATTTAAACTTTGATGTGGAAGGGTTGTCAAGTGATATGGCTATTTGTGGCATATCTGCAAAATTGTTGGTAAACAGGAAATCCACTGTTCTTTTGCAAGGGTCTTGTTGTTGCTGGTAACAAGATGTCTGTGGGTGTAGATCTGTCGGTTCAACCGTATAATGATCCTGATCTACTGTTATCGTAAACAGTAGAAATAATAGGATATATACAACGTATCTCAACATATTATTCATCTTGTTACCCTTTTAATGAGGGTGCAAAGATAGCCAATTATTTGAAGCTTCATTGAGATTTTTTGAATTATTTATGTATAAAAATGGTTATAGGAAGTGAATGTCAGTGCTTTTTCCAAAAACTCGGCATAAAGAGCAGAAGTACGGTAAATAACTCCAAACGCCCTATTAGCATCAGTATTGCGCTTGTCCATTTTGCTGCATCCGGCAATCCGCTCCATGAATAGGACGGACCGCATTTTCCAATACCTGGACCTACATTGCCCAAACTGGAAATGACTACGCTGTAAGCTTCTTCAAATCCTACTCCAAACAGCATAAGAACCAGCCATCCAATAAAAATAATTGCCATATATAGAAAAATGAATGCAAGTACTGCTGACTTGGTTGTTGATGAAACAACTTGGTGGTTGATACGTACAGGAAGTATAGCATTGGGATGAATGATATGTTTGAATTCATTTTTAGAAATACGGCTCATAATGGCTATACGTATACATTTTATTCCTCCTGTAGTGGATCCGGCACAAGCTCCGAACAACATGATGATGCACATTAATGTCCAAAGTACAGGTACCCAGGTCATATAATCTGCAGAAATGAATCCGGTAGTGGTTTGTAAGGAAACAACCTGAAATATGGCTTTACGGAAAGATTCCTCAATACTGAACGGACTGGTGAAAATAAGAGTGACGGTAGTGAAAAGTGTAAAAAATCCCACTGTTCCCAAATACCAGTGGAGTTCTGTGTTTTGGAATAAGCGTTTAAAATTTCCTTTTAAGAATAATAAATATAACAAGGTGAAATTAATGCCCGACAAGAACATGAACAAGGTAATAACATATTCTATATAAGGAGAATTAAAGAATGCAATACTGTTTTGTTTGGTTGAATACCCTCCTGTGGCGGCAGTGGTCAGAGAATGACATACACTGTCGAAAAAGTCCATACCTCCGGCAATCAACAGAATAATCTCGGCAATGGTCAGTCCTAGATAGATAGTCCAGATCCATTTGGCTGTAACACCAATACGCGGATGTACTTTATCATGGGTGGGGCCGGTGGCTTCAGCAGCAAATAATTGTACACTGCCCACTCCGAAGATCGGTAATACGGCAATAGTGAAAAATACAATTCCTAATCCGCCGATCCATTGTGTCATACTTCGCCAGAACAAAAGCCCGTGTGGCAATGACTCTATATTGTTCAAAATACTTGCTCCCGTAGTGGTGAACCCCGACATGGTTTCAAAGAAAGCGTCCGTTATACAGGGAATATATCCGCTCAGATAGAATGGAAGCATACCGAATAAAGAAAAAAAGACCCATGCGAAAGTTACAATAACATATCCGTCACGGCGACTGATCTTCTTTTCTGCATTTTTGCCGGTCAGAGAGGCTATGATGCCTGCCCCTACTGTAATTGCTGTAGAAGTTAGGAAAGCGGAAAGATCCGATTCATTATAATAAACAGCAAGAAAGGAGCATAGAATAAGGAAGCCTGCTTCTATGAAGAATAGAGAACCCATAATCCGGGCTATCATTTTTGTGTTTATCATCAATTGAAGAATTTTTCTATTTTCTTAATCATCATCCCTAAACAGAATACCACAACATGGTCATTGGGCTGAATAACAGTATTACCTGTTACCAATATACCTTCGCCATTGCGGATGAGTCCGCCGATGGTTGCCCCTTTGGGTAATCCGGCGTCTTTGACAGCGCATTTGGTAATACGGGAACCATTTTTGACTGTGAATTCAGCCACATCAGCATTAGCGAAGGTCAGACATTTTACATTAGAAACATCGGCGTCCAGCATCATTTGGTAAATATGGCTGGCGGCAATCATCTTTTTATTGATAACCGTACCGATATCCAAGCTTTCTGCCATACTGATATAATCAATATTTTCTACTTCCGCCACAGTCTTGGTTACTCCCATGCGTTTAGCGGCAAGACAGGCCAGAATATTGGTCTCAGAATTGTCTGTCAAAGCGACAAAAGCCTCGGTATTCCTTAATCCTTCTTCCATGAGTAAATCCATATCCCGCCCATCTCCGTTGATAATCATTACTTTTTCGTCCACAGCTTCAGTAAGTCGGTTGCATCTGTTGATGTCATTCTCAATAATCTTGACCTGCATATAATCTGGTACGTATTGTGTGGTGCGTACAGCGATTCGGCTGCCGCCCATAATCATTACATTGCGTACATCGGGATAAGTTTCTTTTCCTGCTATTTTACGGATATAAGGAATGTATTTCTTTGTTGTGGTGAAATAAACAATATCATGCAATTTGATAGCATCGTCTCCACGGGGGATGATTGTTTCATTTCCCCGCTTAATAGCTACAATATGGAATGGAATATTACGTCCTCCCAGTTCATGAAGGGGAACGTTCAGAATTTCTGCCGTTTCTCGCATTTTGGTACCTATCAGGACTAGTGCACCGCCGCAAAACTCCCACCACTGACGTATCCAGCTCATTTTGATGGCATCTACTATATCTTTAGCAGCCAGCATTTCCGGATAAATCAGTGAGTGTACTCCTAGTTGGGAAAAGAATTCTTTATGTTTAGGAAGTAGATATTCGTAATTGTCAATCCGGGCTACAGTCTTTTTAGCTCCCATATTAGTAGCCAACATGCAGGCCGTCATATTGCGGCTTTCTTCTGGCATGACCCCGATAAATAAATCTGCGCCTGCCACTCCTGCATTTTTAAGGCCGGAAATGGAAGTGGGGGATGCATTGACAGTCATTAAGTCGAAGTTGGAATCAAGTTTGCTCAACTTTTCTTCGTTTTCATCCATCAAAATGATGTCTTGCTTTTCATCCGATAATAATTTCGCCAAATGGGTGCCTACTGCTCCTGCTCCTGCAATAATGATTTTCATTGTTCGTCTCTCTTAGAATGATATCAAAATTTTGTAAATACCTTCTTCGTCCATGCCGCAAATATGATATAGTTCTTTTACTGAACCATGCTGGACAAATAGATCCGGTAATCCGACACGTTTTACTTGTGGATTGTACTCATTATCTGCCATAAATTCCAGTATGGCACTGCCCATTCCACCTTTTAGCACACCATCTTCAATAGTGACCACTTGCTTGAATCTCTTGCCTATTTCGTGTAACATACTTTCATCTAACGGCTTCAAGAAACGCAAATCATAATGGGCAATGCTTTTTCCTGTTTCCTGTTCGGCATGTGTGATAGCCTTTTCTGCTTGAACACCAATGGGACCCAGTGTAATGACCGCTATGTCTTTTCCTTCTTTTAATTTTCTTCCTTTTCCTATCTCAATCTCTTGCATTGGGCATTTCCAGTCTACCAATGACCCTCTTCCGCGTGGATAACGGATGACAAAAGGACCTTTATTGGGTAACTGGGCGGTATACATCAAACAACGTAGTTCATGTTCGTTGTAAGGGGAGGCTACAATGAGATTGGGTATCGGTCTCATATAAGCCAGATCGAATGCTCCGTGATGAGTAGGACCGTCTTCCCCTACTAATCCAGCGCGGTCTAGGCATAATACTACATTGAGTTTTTGTATCGCTATATCGTGAATCACATTGTCATAGGCACGTTGCATGAAGGACGAATAGATATTGCAGAAAGGTAATAGGCCATCTTTTGCCATTCCTCCTGAAAAAGTAACGGCATGTCCTTCGGCAATTCCCACATCAAAACCTCTTTCGGGCATGGCTTTCATTAATATGTTCATGGAGCATCCTGAAGGCATTGCGGGAGTAACTCCTACGATTTTATCGTTTGTTTGGGCTAGTTCCAATAGGGTATTTCCAAAAACATCCTGAAACAAAGGGGGCATTCCTTTGGTATCGACAACGATACGCTCTCCGGTTTCTTTGTCGAATATGCCTGGAGCATGCCAGATGGTGGCAGCTTTTTCTGCCGGACCGAAACCTTTTCCTTTGGTGGTATGTATATGGAGTAGTTTAGGTCCTTGCATATCTTTAATCTCTTTTAATACACGTGCCAAATTGTTGACATCGTGTCCATCAATAGGTCCGAAATAACGGATATTCATGCCTTCAAATACATTTTGCTGTTGTACCAGCATGGATTTCAGGCTGTTGTTAAATCGTATCAGGCTTTTCCGGCGTTCTTCATTCAGGATACCCCATCGATGGAACATTTGTGATATTTTATAGCGTATCCGGTTGTATCCTTCAGACATTTGCAGGTTCAACAGATATTGTTTCATACCTCCTACACTACGGTCTATAGCCATATTGTTGTCATTCAGGATAATCAGCAGGTTATTAGGAGTTGACGAGGCATTGTTCAGTCCTTCGAAAGCTAGTCCGCCACTCATGGAACCGTCACCAATTACGGCAACGACATGCCGGTTGTTCTCTCCGTGTTTTTTGGCTGCTACAGCCATACCCAAAGCTGCGGAAATAGAATTTGACGCATGCCCGCAAGTAAATGTGTCATATTCACTTTCGGATGGAGAAGGGAAAGGACGTATGCCATTTAGTTTACGGTTGGTGCAGAACGCATCCCGGCGTCCGGTTAAAATTTTATGCCCGTAAGCTTGATGCCCTACATCCCATACAATGCGGTCATAGGGCGTGTTGAATACATAATGTAAGGCGACGGTCAGTTCTATTACGCCCAAACTGGAACCGAAATGCCCCGGATTACATGAGAGCTCATCTATAATCTTTTGCCTTAGCTCTTTACACACTTCGGGCAGTTTGTCTGCGCTTAAATGACGCAAATCGTCCGGAGTATCTATGCTTTGCAGCAAGTTATATAAATTATCCTGTTCCATTCTTATGATATGATAAATATCGTGCAAAAATAGCATAAATATGTGTATTATGATTACATTTGCCCTTAAATTTTAAAAGCTTTTCTTATCGTATGAATTTCAGAACGCAAGTAGAATTACCTAAAAGGGAAGCAGAAATCCGACATTCGGATCGAATCATGCTATTTGGTTCTTGTTTTGCGGAAAATATCGGAAATTTGTTGTTAACAAATAAGTTCCGTTGTGATGTAAATCCTTTTGGAATTCTCTATAATCCTTTATCTGTTGTGGAAGCTCTTTGGCAAATTCTATCCCATCAAACATATATGGAAGAGGATTTGTTCTATGCCGGAGGCTGTTGGCACAGTTGGATGCATCATAGTGTTTTTTCAGCCTCTACGGCAGCATCTTGTTTATCTTCTATAAATACTCGGCTGGCACAGGCTTCAGCCGGACTTCCTCAGCTTGATTGGCTGGTTATTACTTGGGGGACTGCTTTTGCTTATTGGCTGAAAGAAAGGACCATGGTGGTAGGAAATTGCCATAAACAGCCCGACAGCCTTTTTACCCGACAACTTCTTACAGTAGAGGAAATTGTCACTGAATGGGAATGTGTGTTGGTGGAATTGAGAAAAGTAAATCCGTCCTTGAAGATACTTTTCACTGTCAGCCCCATACGGCATAGCAAAGATGGTATGCATGGTAATCAGATAAGTAAGTCCACTTTGCTCCTCGCAGCGGATGAATTGTGCCGCCGCTGGTCTGATTGTTACTATTTCCCTTCTTATGAAATCATGATGGATGAACTTCGTGATTATCGTTTTTATGCAGATGACATGTTGCATCCCTCTCCTGTAGCTGTATCTTATCTATGGGAATGTTTTACAGAATGTTATTTTAGTAAAGAAACGGATAGAATAATGAAAGAGTGGGAGGATATCCGGAAGGCTTTAGCTCACAAACCGTTTAATGCCCAATCTGAAACATATCGTAAATTTTTAACTCAAATAGTGTTAAAGATAGAGCGACTTAAAGAAAAGTTCCCGTATTTTGACCTTCAAAAAGAATTAGAACAATGTCAAGCTCGATTGAAAATATAGAAAAAGTTCTGGGAGCAAAGCGGTTTGGAAACCGTAGTGCACAGATTGATTGGATTTTAACTGATAGCCGTTCATTGTGTTTTCCGGAAGAAACATTATTTTTTGCTTTAAAAACCAAACGGAATGACGGGCATAAATATCTTTCGGAATTGTATGAACGTGGAGTCCGTAACTTTGTAGTGGGTGAATTGCCGGCTGATATGCAATCTTTTCAAGATGCGAATTTCCTGCAGTTGACCAATCCTCTGAAAGGATTACAGAAATTGGCGGAAAAACATCGGGAGCAGTTTCAGATTCCGGTTATAGGAATTACGGGAAGTAATGGAAAAACCATTGTGAAGGAATGGTTATATCAATTGCTTAGTCCAGATCGTGTGGTAACCCGTTCGCCACGTAGCTATAACTCACAGATAGGTGTGCCACTTTCGGTGTGGTTGATGAATGAGCACACTGAGTTGGCTATTTTTGAAGCGGGTATTTCCGAAATGGGTGAAATGGAGGCGTTGCAGACTATCATTAAACCTACTGTGGGTATTTTGACTAATATTGGTGGTGCGCATCAAGAGAATTTTTTCTCTTTACAGGATAAATGTATGGAGAAACTTACTTTGTTCAAAGACTGTGACGTTATTGTTTATGATGGCGATAACGAATTGATAAGTTCGTGTGTGGCAAAATCTCTTTTTGCCTCGCGTGAGATTGCTTGGTCGAAAAAGGACAATGAACGTCCGTTGTTTATTGAGTCCATTCAAAAAGGAGAACATGCTACCACTATTAAATACCGTTATCTGGGGATGCCGAATGAATTTAGTATTCCTTTTATAGATGACGCTTCTATTGAGAATTCGTTGCATTGTCTGGCTGTGGCTTTGTATATGATGGTTCCCCCTGAACAAATAACCGAGCGCATGGCGCGTTTGGAACAGATTGCTATGCGTCTGGAGGTAAAAGAAGGCAAGAATGGCTGTGTGTTGATCAATGATAGTTATAATTCAGATTTGGCTTCTTTGGATATTGCTCTTGACTTTATGTCGCGTCGTTCTGATGATAAAGGGAAAAAACGGACACTTATCCTCTCGGATATGCTTGAAACAGGACAGAGCAGCAAACTACTTTATCGTCAGGTTGCCGAATTGGTACATAGCCGGGGAGTAGAGAAGATTGTCGGGGTAGGAGAGGAAATTCGGACTGCTGCTGCCCGTTTTGAGATAGAAAAGTATTTTTTTCGTACTACAGAAGAATTATTGGAATCGGATTTGCTGGCCGGGCTGCGTAATGAGGTGATTTTGGTAAAAGGTTCGCGTGCTTTTCATTTTGACCGGATTTCAGATCGTTTGGAACTGAAAGTGCATGAAACCATTTTGGAGATCAATTTGAATGCTTTGGTTGATAACTTGAATTATTATCGCAGCAAACTGAAACCGGAAACAAAAATGGTATGTATGGTGAAGGCTTCTGCATACGGTGCCGGTTCATACGAGATAGCTAAAACACTGCAAGATCACCGTGTGGATTACTTGGCGGTAGCTGTGGCTGATGAAGGTTCGGATTTGCGGAAAGCGGGAATCACCTGTTCCATTATGATTATGAATCCTGAGTTGACAGCATTCAAGACCATGTTTGATTATAAATTGGAACCCGAGGTTTACAGTTTTCATTTATTGAATGAACTGATTAAAGCTGCTGAGAAAGAAGGCGTAACGAATTTCCCCATTCATATTAAATTGGATACGGGGATGCACCGTTTGGGTTTTGCACCCGAAGAGATTCCAGAACTGATAGACCGTCTGAAGAAGCAGACAGCTGTTATTCCACGTTCTGTATTCTCTCATTTGGTAGGCAGTGACGGGGCTCAGTTTGATTCGTTTACGCGCAGACAGATAGAAATGTTTGAAGCTGCTTCTGAATGTTTGCAGGAGGCTTTTCAGCATAAGATATTGCGTCATATCTGTAATACAGCCGGGATAGAACGCTATCCGGGTGCTCAGTTCGATATGGTGCGTTTGGGAATCGGTCTTTATGGAATTGATCCGTTTACCAATCAGATTATCAATAATGTAAGTACATTAAAAACCACTATTCTTCAGATTCATGAGGTTCCTAAGGAAGAAACAGTGGGGTATAGTCGTAAAGGACATTTGGAAAGGGATTCCCGTATTGCCGCTATTCCTATCGGCTATGCCGACGGACTGAACCGACGTTTGGGAAATGGACATGCCTATTGTTTGGTGAATGGGCAGAAAGCGTCATACGTGGGTAATATCTGTATGGATGTGTGCATGATTGATGTGACGGATATTGATTGTAAGGAAGGGGATAAAGCTATCATCTTCGGAGATGATTTACCGGTCACTGTTCTGTCAGAGATTCTGGAAACTATTCCATACGAGATCTTGACCAGTGTGTCTAATAGGGTAAAACGAGTTTATTACCAGAATTAACGAAAAAAAGAACGAAAGAAAAAGACATGAAAAGGATGAACATACGTTACTTTTGCGTATCTTTAGGAAGTTACTAAAAATAGATAGCTATGAAACGTATATTCTTCCTTTTGTTATGTTTTTGTTTCTCGGTGTTGTCATTTGCCCAGAGAACGAATGAGGCTAAGCAGTTGACTAAACAGGACTCTTTGCGTTTGCAGCAACTATTGAGCGGTCAAGTCGAAATTGTGATAGATGATGAAACACAGAAAGAAATTGACAGATTGTTCAATCCTGAAAAGTGGAAAATGAAATCAACTCCCTTCCCTAAAAAAAACATGAAGTTTGAAACGGAACTTCCTCGTTATTATATCTCTCAAGTGGATACAATAGATGGTAGAGGGTATATCAGACTATTGCCGTACGGACCGTTTGAAACTCCGGAAGAGGAACAAATTTATGTAGAGATTCCTATCAACAAAGAGTTGCTGGCAGGCTATGATCCTCGTTTGGAACCTGCGCCGGCAGGCAAATTTACTCCTAGTGCTTTGATGGTGGGGGTGGGTATCAGCGCTACGTTTGATGCCGATAAGCTGCTAGGAATCATTTTCAGTAAGAAAATGCGTGCAAAAGCCCGTAATGCCAAAGAGGCTGATGCTTGGAAGAGTTATTGAACTATTGAGTAAAGAAACGAATGCCGGATATATGTGGAATACACCGGAATTTTGTGAATTTCATGTTGAAAAAACAGGAGCCACGTTTGGATAGTGCCAGACGTGGCTTGTGATTAGATCTTGTTGAATTTGATTTATTCAACTGCTGATTTTATTTTATATTATTTATACTTACCTTTTTCCAAATGAAATTGTCAATCATTTCTTTGTCGCATTTCCCGTTTTTAGCTTTAATGTTCAGGTTTTCGAATGTAAAGTTAGTAAGTTGATATTGATCAGACTTTTCTACACTGAAGAAATTATCGCATTTAAAATCAATGTTTCTCATTGTCACATGGTTTGAGTAAGAAATGGGAATGTCTTTTCGATCTTTCAGGTCAAAGAATTGCGTCCAAGGTTTGATATACAGAAAATGATCTGCATCTCCGGTGATATCTTCTACCAGAATATATTCATATTGTTGAGGTGTGTCCGGCCGCATCTTTAACCATAACAAACGATTGGCATTGGTGATGTGAATGCGTCGCAAGATAATATTGCGATTGTGGATGGATTCGCTTCCACAAGTGAGGGCGCCGTGGCAGAAACCGTATGTACAATCTTCTATGATGATGTTGGAATTTCCTCCATTATTCGGGTCTTGGTCTGCCCAAGGGCCTTTGCCGCCTTTTAAAGCTATGGCGTCATCATTGACAGACATATAGCAGTTCTTTACCAGTACATTGCTGCATACATCAATATCAATGGCATCCGTACTTGGAGCCTTTACCGGTCTCTCCGGTGAGAAAATATAGAGGTTCAATATTTTTATGTGATTACATTTATAAAGATGGGTAGTCCAAAAGGGAGAGTTAATGAGGCGTACTCCTGAGAGTTGGACGTTATTGCTATGGGAAATATGAACCAGCCGGGGACGTAATTCATCCATATTGGTACATTGGGGATTGACTTTTCGACGAAGCCAAAATGATTTCCAATATCTTAATCCGTTACCATCAATAGTTCCTTTTCCAGATAACGTAAAGCCATCCACTTTGTCGGCATTGACCAACGCCGCGAAATATTTCAAGCTTTGCCCTTCCATGCGGGTGTCTATGATGGGGAAGTTGCTGATATCATCACTTCCCTTCAACACAGCTCCTTCCTCCAGATGCAGGTGTGTTTTGGGTTTGAAGAACAGCGCTCCGCTTAAATAGGTTCCTTTGGGAATAACGATAACTCCGCCACCATTTTGTGCGGCAGCATCGATGGCAGATTGTATTTTCTCTGTTTGTAACAGGGTACTGTCATTGATGACGCCGTAATCTGTCAGAATGTATTTTTTACCTAATGTGTTTATATCTACTATCTTACTGTCCTTAAACCAATCGGATACAGGTGTGCCGTCCGGAAATTTTTCTTGTGCCAAAGACGGAAGGCATAGAAAGACGGCACATACAAAAGTTATTAATTTCATGATTCTGCTATTAAATTAATCACTATTCACTTGTTTATTGTCGGAAATCAAACATCAAATTAAGGTGTAGTCCTTCATCCCCCGATTTGATACGGATATTACCCGGCTGGCTGTTCGGCCCTTGTTGCTCAATTGGTTTAAAGGAGCAAATAGCCGGGATGTCCAGCAGGAAGGATATATCCCCTTCAGGGAATTTGGGCATGGTGTCTTTTACGCGTCCTTTCGGTTCTTCGGGAGTGAACACATGGAAGAAGATACCGTCATTCCGGGAATAAATGGTGAACGGTGTTGTGTCACTTTCCAAAGTGGCCCAATACATATTGGCATGATATCCTTTAAATTCCGGATAAACCAGATTTTCAAAACTTTCTCCGGTAATGGTATTGTTATACTCTTTGTGCCATACTCCATAATTCGTTCCCGGAATCCGGTTTTTCCAGACACGGTATGGACCGCGGCCCATCCATTTCATGCCGGAGCAATTCTTTTCAGAATAAGAGAAAGTCAGACCGAGATTGAATACTTTGGAGTCCATGAAAGCATCATCAAATCCACCTCCGCCGGAAGCCCGGTTCAGCAGAATGGCATCCATATAGAGTAGTCCTTTGTCCGTAAGACGCCATACGATGGAGTCGGCGGCACCTTTGTATTTGGCACAGTAAACAGCCCCCTCGTTGCTGTTGCGGACATAGCTCAATGTTGGTTCGTAGCGCATTTTCATGCCCACTGCCACAGGGCCGTCTTTGAATGGAACTTCTGTTCCTCCTGATGTGATACGGCTGATCATGCCGGTAGCCGGGTTAAAAGTGACGGTTACACGGTCGCTTTTCAGTTCGATGGTGGTAGCGGTTTGAGTGGCGGTTGCCGGCTGTACCGTTTCCAGGGTCATCGGAGTCTGTGCCATTTTATGATCAAAGTATTGTTTTGCCAGTCGGATAGGATAGGTCCAGTTACAGATACTTTTCCCCTCTTTGTCAAAAGCCTCTAACTCCAGTACATCACCTTCCCGGAAAGAAGCAGGAAGAGTGAAGCGGGCTTTTCCAGTTTCACCCGGTGTGATGGCAGGCAGTTGTACATGGCCTTCTGCGATAACTTTACCGCTTTCCATTGCATCTTTCAAAGGTGTTTCGCAAGTACGTATTTTGTAAGTCATGCGACATTTGTCCAAGTTAGTATAAGTATATTCATTAGTAACCAGGAAGCTGCCGTCAAAGTGGTCAGTAATCAGCAGCGGTTTTAACTGGATGGGCGACCATTGTGCGCGGATAGCATAGTAACTTCCTTCTTTTTCTCTACGCGGACCTACTACCCCGTCAGGAGCATTGGATTTATCTGAATCCAATATGCCTCCTTTATCAGAACGTTTGGGAGCTTCGTCACAGAATACCCAGATAAAGCCTCCGGCAAACATGGGGTTCGTGCACCAACGATCCCAAAAGTCACGTAGTCCGGCACCACCTCCCTGATCATACATGGCATGCATGAATTCGGTAGGCATAAATACTTTATAGCCGTTGGTAAAACGTGCCACTCCGGTCAGATAAGTGGGATAATGGTGGGTGTCCAGATCATTGAAATCGGCCCAAGGATGTACCATGTGGCGTTTCTGTAATTTATCGTATTTGGCGAATAAAGGATCAAGATTATAATTCCATCCTCCTTCGTTGCCATTACTCCAAATAATGATGGAAGGATGATTCACATCGCGTTCTATCATTTCTTTGACTAATTTAGGACCTACTTTTGAATCGTATCCGTTTTGCCATCCTGCCAGTTCATCCATATAGACAATTCCTAATGAATCACACATATCCAGGAAATGTTCATCAGGCGGATAATGTGAACGGACTGCATTCATATTCATCTCTTTTACCAGCAAGGCATCCTGACGGCTCATAGCTGCACTGGTAGCACGACCTCCATCTACGGAAAAAGAATGGCGGTTGACACCTTTCACCACGAGTTTGGTGCCATTCAGATAAACTCCGTCTTGTGGAAAGAATTCAATGGTGCGGAAACCTATCCGCGTTTCACGGCTTTGCACCGTTTTCCCTTCGGGGTCTTTCAGTTCCAATCTGGCTACGTACAGATTGGGGTCCTCTGTAGACCAAGGTTGGATGTTCATCCAGTTCCCTTCCACCAACTGTTCCTTGTTCGAATCCTTAATCTGATGAGAAATGCTAGATTTGTTTTCTTGAGTGTATATGTCTTTTCCATCCTTTAATGAACGGACGGAAACAGACAATTCATATCCTTTGGCATCTCCTTCCATTTCTATTGCCGCTTGCAATTTTCCATGCTGATCGGCGTTCAGAATAAAATGTCGCATGTGGACTGCCGGGACAACTTCCAGCCATACAGGTCTGTAAATACCACCATACAGCCACCAGTCGGCTTTACGTTCGGCTGCATTGATGGATTTGTTGGCTGATTCTTTAGCTATCTTTACTTCAAGCAGGTTCTTTTTGCCGGGCTTCAATAAATCGGTGATATCATAACTGAAGCGGTAGAATCCTCCCTGATGCATCTCGCCTGCGGGTTTTCCATTGATGAAAACTTCCGTGTCGGTCATCACTCCGTCAAAGAATATTTTTATCCGCTCACCGGAAGTTGTTGCCGGGGATTCAAATTTATATCGATAAATGCCCGTTTCGTCGCTTGGCCTTTCACCTTTTATAGTGTACCAACGACCGTAAGTATATTCTCCGAATCCTTGCAGTTCCCAGTTGCAGGGTACTTCGATCTTTTTCCATTTTCCACTGTTTTGTCCTCCTGAACAAAAGAACTCCCAAGTCCTGGTGTCGTCAATACCGGTTCCCGATAAATAGATACGTTCGGGGTGCGGAGCTTGTGCCTGCACAGTTGGTCCACTCCACAGGGCAGCTATTACTAAAGCTGTCAGTTTGGTCCATTTGTTTTTCATAATACCATTGAATACTGTTTTCATGATACAAAAATAAGGCGGGATAACCCGCCTTACAATGGAAAATCATACATTATGATGAAAAATGATACAGTTATAGGGAATTAATATGCCGATAGAATTATTTTATTTCTATTCTCATGGGAGATTCCTTTTTATATTCAACCTTTTCCTGATTGGCATTTATGTTCTTGAAAATAATGTTTTTGGATTTCTTACCTTCTACATTCACCCTAATTTCTTCACTAGGGAGTTTGAAATGTATATCCTCGAACAGGATGTCTTTTCCATCCAATATGTGAATGTCATTATGCAGCGATTCTATCGTCAGCTTCCGCATCGTAAATCCGGCGGCATCATTCAGGGTGCCGATTAATTTCTTGCATTTGATCTCTCCATTTTCTATCACTACCTGGTTGAAAGGTATTTCAGGAATACCATTGGCGGTAAAGAACTGGTCGGCTGATTCTACAATGAAATCTTTGATCAGGATATTCTTTACATCAGGTGTCAGCCGGTTTACTTTTCTTGCCGGATAGCGTGCGGCCAGTTCGCCCATATAATAAGCACTGCCTAACAAATCCCAAGTAAAGGCTTTTCCTACATTGATCATGCGCAGTCTCTCATAGTAAGTGTTGTCACTGCCTCCTCCACGGTTGCGTCGCGTTTTGAAACGGATGCCGGTACGAGTGCCGTCAAATACACAATCGTGTACATACAGATTCTTGATCACTCCGGCTGTTTCACTACCACAAGTAATCCCGCCATGTCCATGCTGGGCCAGCGAGTAGCGGATAATTACGTTTTCTGTAGGTTTGCCTACACGTAATCCGTCTTCTGCTCTACCGGCTTTCAGGGTAAAGCAATCATCACCGCAGTTCAGCGTGCAGTATTCAATTAATACATTTTTACAAGATTCTATATCAATACCGTCTCCGCTGGGCACCTTGGTGGAATTAACGGTAATGCCTCTTATAATTACATTCTCGCAATAAATGGGTACCACATTCCATAAGGTGCTTCTTTCCATCGTGATCCCTTCTATTAATACATTGGTACAGTTGATAGGAGAGATTGTTTTAGGACGATAGAAAGTCCTGCCTTCCATACCGTCATAGATACGTTGTTCTATAGGCATGTCCCACGGGACATCTTTTTCTACCACTGAAGCACCGTTAGGACGTTTTCTGATTTCAGCATCCATAGATGGTCCGTAAATGGTTCCTTCTCCTGTAATGGCGATGTTGTTTTCCCCATTGGCGTAAATAAAGGCGGCCGGCCCCATTATTTCTACCCCTTCATGGCGTGTGAAAACCGCCGGTAGATAATCTTCCGCACGACCGGAAAACTCTATTTCGGCTCCTTTGGCTAAATGTAGATTAACATTACTTTTCAGTACAATACGGGCCGATTTCCATTTTCCCTCAGGAATGACGACTGTTCCTCCTCCTTGTTTGCTGACTTCAGCAATCGTCCGGTTCACTAAATCTGTAATAGGGGCATCTTCTGTCATTCCTTTGTTTTTCATATTGACGATGAAATCGGGAAAAACGGGACGCTTCGGCTGAGGCATATTGAAATATGCATTCTTGATCGGAACGATATTCCGGGGCATTGCTTGTGCACCGACTTCATTTAAATAGGGGATAGCTGGTTTCAGTTCTGCTGTCAGCTTATCCAATACTTCCGGATTTAATTTTACTTTTACCATTCCGATGGGGTGGAAGCGCGTATCATCCCAAGCTGTATAAACAATGGTATATACATTATCTCCTTCGGGTATCAGGCAAAGCGGAGTCCTCATGACAGTCCACCATTTTTTAACTTTGGTATCTATGGCGATATAACGTGCTTTGCTCCAGTTTTTTCCGTCTATGGATAAAGTGTATCCCATTCTGTTGGGTAAGTTTAAATAGTTCGGCCCGCCGTCAAACATCGCTATGTAGGTTCCGTTGGGTAATTTGGATACGATAGGATTCTCTACAAACTGCGGGTGAATGGAAGTTATCGGATTGATTTCCTCACCCATACGTTTCCATGGTCCTTCCAACGTTTCTGATTCGGCCAGTCCCACAGCCCATACCTTGCGCTTTTCCCCTCCTTTCAAGGGATAATCTGCACGGGTTTCGTAAGGATAAGCTCCACTGATAAACGCATTCCAGCCTTTATCCACTTTATATGGGAAGAAAGAAGCGACCCCTTGCCGTCCTTCCCAAAGTTGGGAGTCCAGTCCCGGTTCTATAATGATTCCCATATCTCGGTAAGGACCGCCTATTCCTTCTAGACCTTCCTTTTCGGATTCACATCTCCAGATGCGGCCGAAAGAATGATTGGGTGCAATTTCTTTATCTGTGGTGTAGGCCAGATAAAATCCGTACCATCGGTTGTTTTCCTCGCTGAATACAGGCATATAAGACCAGATGGCGGAACGGCGGTCATTCATGGGATTGTCTTCATGTACCAATGCATAGACACCGCTTGATTCCAATATAGTGGATTGGCGTGTCCAGTGAACACCATCAGTGCTGGTCCAGTGTCCTATACGTGTCTTTACTCTGTCGTGATAGGCAGGCATCCCTTTCACACCGGCGCGTTCGGTAGGAAACATGTGATAAGTACCTTTTATTTTTACGATAGAGCCTCCTTCAAATCCTCCTTGAATCCCTTCTGTACCTGGCATTCCTGCGTTGATAACGGGGGCTTCAGGTCCTCCGATAACAGTAAATAAAGTTTCTCCTTCGGTGATTCCATCGATATGGAATGATATACTATCTGTTTTATCAGTCGTTTTGATACTTTTGCTTTCCATCTTTTGAGCGATGGCTTGCGTACCCGCCAGACATAATCCGATACACAGTCCCCAAAAAGCGTTTCTTGTCATACTTAGTCTTTTAAAAGTTAAATGGCCTCCATTTTACGGCTTATAAGTAATGACGTTTGTAGATAGGATTTGTAACCATCGGATTTGTTCTTATTTTTATGAAGCAGATCGATGTTTTCTTGTTTGTCTGTAAATAGAAGAAAAAGGTTATTTTTATAGGTGTTAAATCAAAATATGATGTATATTTGAAAGCGAAATAATCAAATACCTATGAAGAAGTATATTATAACTCTGCTGTTTTGTACATTATTTTGTCATTTAGGCATTGCTCAAGGTTTGAAATCAGTTTCTATCTTGGGAGATTCTTATTCCACTTTCGAAGGATATGTTCAACCCGATACTAATTTTGTATGGTATCTGAAGACACCTCCTGAAGGGAGAAAGACGGATATGGTTTCTGTACGTAATACTTGGTGGCATCAGTTTATTAAGGAGAACAACTACCGTCTTTGTGTGAATAATTCGTTTTCCGGTGCTACTATTTGCCATACCGGTTATCGTTCGGAGGATTATAGCGACCGTTCTTTTATCACCCGGATGAAGGCGTTGGGCTGTCCTGATATTATTTTTATTTTTGGCGCGACTAATGATTATTGGGCGAAATCACCTTTAGGAGAGTATCAGTATGCGGATTGGTCCAAAAAAGATTTATATTCTTTCCGCCCTGCTATGGCTTATATGCTGGATACAATGATTGATTATTATCCTAATGTGGAGATTTATTTTCTATTGAATGATGGTTTGGGAGAGGAAATCAGTGAATCGGTCAGAACGATTTGCAAACATTATCAGATAGATTGCATTGAACTGAAAGGGCTTGATAAAATGAGCGGACATCCTTCGGTGAAAGGGATGAAGCAGATTAGTGAGCAGGTGAAGGCGTATATGAATTCCCGGCATAATTGAGTATGACGGTTTGTGTGGTGATTATTTTAGAGGAATAATGATAAACAGTTTCCGATGATATTTTAGTGAAAGATATACTGGTTGAAGTATATTCTCTCACTAAAATATGCCTATCACTTCTTATTTTACAAAAAACAATCGTCAAATGTCTTTCAGTTATAATCTAATCTCGGTGGTTAGAGCAGGTAAACCAGAAAGTTTTTTCATTGTGATTTCATTAAAGTTTCTTTTTTAGCCTTTAAAAATGAAGAGAGCTTATTTATTTCGCTTCTATACTTTCGTTCGTTGACCCTGTTCTTATTTTCTTCTGGATCTATGTGATGGTCAAACAACATTCGGGAATGAATCTTTTCTTTTTGTTTCCATTCCGCATAGTTGTATCTATTGCTAACAGCATTGTCTCCCCCTTCCCATTGGATATATACTTGGTCTTTTATTTTTGCTTTTAAATTTGTTAAAATAGGAACAAAACTAGTGCCATTTAATTGATTCTTTGGTATGGGCAAATGACAAAGTTCACATAGTGTTGGATATAAATCTACGAATTCTACCATGGACTTAGTTTTTCCTTTTTTCAATCCGGGAACACGTACAATTAAAGGAACGTGAGTAGAACGATCCATTAAATTATGCTTACCGAGAAAGTTGTGTTCCCCTAGATGCCAGCCATGGTCTCCTAGTAATACAACGATGGTATTATTTGCTAAACCTAGCTCATCCAGGGCATCCAGCACTTTTCCTATTTGGGCGTCAACATAGCTTAAACAGGCATAATATCCGTGTTTGGCTTCTTTCTGAAAATAGATATCATCTGCTGTGGTAGTACGTGCGTAAGCATAGATTTCTCCAGAGTTTTTAACTTCATCCGGCAAGCCTGCAGGGCGAAAACGATTATTGGCAACTGGAATTTTCTCTCGGTCATATAAATCCCAATATTTTTTAGGGGCATTAAAAGGTAAATGTGGCTTCCAAAATCCACATGCCATAAAGAAAGGTTTTCCTTGTTCTTTTAAACGTTTTAAGTCTGCAATGGCTTTTAATGCCAGTTTTCCGTCATCATAAGCGGTGTCAGGTACTTCAGCCCACTCACAAAAAGGCCCTCGCATTGTTTTGGGATTGATAGTTCGTGCGGAGACTTCATTCATCCATAATTCCCATTTATTGTATTCTGCCCAATATACATCATATCCGTCGGGATGTTTACGGTAAGGAGGTTCACTCCATGAATTAGCATGATCTGAAAGATGGTGGAAAACCTTGCCGTTTGAGATTGTGTAATAGCCATGTGATGTAAACCATCTTGATATCGGAATTGCGGTTGGGCAATCTTTGCTGGCATAAGCGGAATAGTTGACAAAGCGATCTGGATAATGTGGATACACTCCTGTCAATAAGCTGGCGCGTGAAGCTCCACTTACTGGGATATTACAGTAAGCGTTCTGAAATAATAACCCGCTGGCGGCAAAACGATCGATATTGGGGGTCTTTACTTCTTTTACTCCATAGCATCCTAACTCAGGGCGCATATCGTCTGCCATCAAGAATAGAACGTTCATTTTCTCTGTCTGTGAAAATACAGACAGAGAAGAGAAGGCAAGCATTGAAATGCTTGAAAACAAAGTATATTTTAACTGCATAATTTTATTTATTGTTTTCCCATCCAGAATTTTGTTCTAGAGCAGGATTGAGTGCCAATTGATTTAGAGGAATTGGATTTAGATAGTAATGTTCCAACCATCCTAGGGGTTTCTCAAAATAATATACATATCCTTCATTGTTGGAGGGACCATTCATAACTTTTACATTAAATTCACTTGCATTTTTTAAATAGACCCCAGTAGGTTGTTTGTCTACGTAATGTCCTTTTTTCCAGCGGCGTAAATCGTCCAGACGAGTTCCTTCACCCATTAATTCAACGCGGCGTTCACGGCGGATTTCCCATAGTAACGGATTTACATCTTGATCTCTGTCAGGATCAAAATCTGTGGTAATATCTGTCAAGACCATATCGGCCACGTGAGCACGTTTTCTCAGTTTATTAATAGTTTCATCTGCTATAGATTGATCGAATTGCCCTAGTTCATACATTGCTTCGGCATAATTCAACAGTATCTCACCGAGTCTGAATAGGGGAGCGTCTGTAGTACAAACTCCATTGGCAGTGCTGGCATCGGTATGAGTATTATAGTATTTCCATACCCAGAAACCCATTTGGCTGGCATTCCATCCCTGTCCCCAATTGACATTTTTGAAATGAGGTTGCCCTTTGGTTATAAAACCTTTGAAATTAGATGTCGGCAACCGGTGATAAGTTTCTTTAGAAATTGTTGCCATCAAGTCAATATATTCACGTTCAGAGGGATTGTCTGTGAACTTCCATTGAGTGGTAGAGGCACTTGCTAGACTTACCATATAGGGAGGACATACTGTGTGATATAAACGATAATCCCGGTTGCGGAACTGTGCATATACATCTTTATCACCTCCGTATGTGGAACTGTTTTTGATAGGATGTCCGTCACTGCACAAATAACTGTCTACAGCATCTTTGGTTGCTTCTATTTGTGATTCGCCGGTTCTTACCATACGTGTGAGCCCATGGCATAGCTGGCTGGTAGCATACTCTTTGTATAGAATAATTCCATTTATGCCATCTAAAGACTCTGAGTTGAAAAGTTCTTCATAGTTGGGATGTAGGGTAGTATATTTATTCATGACTTCCTTGGAAGCCCGTGTACATTCTTCTAAATAGGTTGTGGCATTTTGTAGGGCATGATATTTTCTCCATGTACCTTCAAATAAACAAAAACGGGAAATTAATGATTGTACTACAGCTCGATTGATCGTATTATTGCCATCTCCGTCTACCTTGATATGTTCTTCTGCATATTTCAAGTTATTCAGAATATTTTGGGCTACAACATCCCGTGGGTCTCTAGGGGAATATAGTTCCTCGCTGTCTTCTGATAAAGCATGTTCTACCCATGGTAAATCTCCATATAGAGATAGCATTTTAAAATATTTATAAGCGCGAAAAAAATATCCAACACTTCTCCAATGTGCTTTTTCTGCATCATTCATGGATGACTGGTCTATATTGTCCAACATTAAATTCACCCGGCGGATATATTCATAGTCCCATGAATCAGAAGACGCAGGTACCTTAGCTTTCTGATACGCCCATTGACTTTCATTGCCTGAGACATGCTTGATCATATTGTCAGCTTCATAATCTCCTTTAAAAATCTCATCAGTTTGTCCTGTTTTATATGCATAGCCGAAAAAGACGTTATACAGTCCCCAAGCGTAAGTCTTGAAGTTTTCATATGATCGGAAAGAGGTTAATTCCGTTTGTTGATCTTTGGGATATACCTCCATAAAATCATTATTTAAACAAGAATTCATCAACAGGAAGAGTCCTACTCCTACTATATATTTTTTCATAATGTCAGCTTTTATTATAAACTTAAATTAATACCAAATGAGAATTGACGCATATAAGGATAAGTAAATCCACGTTGTCCCAAATTGTCTGTTACTACACGTTCAGCATCTATCCCTTTGGGCAGATGATCAAATGTAAAGAGGTTTTCTCCACTAAAAAATACTGATAAGTTAGTAATACCCAGTGGCTTGATCAGTTTTATGGGGAAGGTATATGATAAACTGATATTGCGTATGCTCAAATACGCCCCATTTTGCAAAAAACGGGTTTGTGTTTTTTGATTGGCTTTAGTATTTCCTTCTGCCTTTTCATATAAACGTGGAAAATAACTATTTGTATGTTCTGGAGTCCAGTAATTCAATTGAGAGTCAAACAAAGTTGAGTAAGCATCGTAATGTGGATAGAATAGCTCATTCATAAGCCAAAGATCCCGTTTGCCGACTCCTTGTAAAATAAATGACAATGAAATACCTTTCCATGCTGCGCCACCACGAATTCCGTACTGATATCTGCGAGTATCATTACCGATAATATGAGTATCGCCTGGTTCGTTTGACGTGTTTTTACCATTGTTTATAATACCATTTCCATCAAAATCCACATAAAGTATATCTCCCGGATTGGGATTATAACCTTCCATTTTGGGAATATTGTTTTTTAACTTTCCTTGACTGTCAAAATCTTCGGTAGTATATAAGCGGTCTGTAGTATACCCCCATATTTCACCTAATTCCATTCCTTTTCGGTAAATCAGATTGCCATCCGAATCTTTTCCTAGTAAGCCTACCTCATTGTCGTATTTTGTGATTTTCGTACGCGAGTCATATAGGTTAAAACCTAAATAATATTGCACATTGCCGATACGGTCATTCCAATCCAAGGATATTTCCCAACCTTTGGCGCGTAAATCGGCAGAGTTTTGTAATGGGGCTTTGGCACCCAATACTCCTGGAAGTTCCATACCTGGAGCCAACATTCCTTTTGTATCCCGTTGGTACCAATCAAATACAACATTTAGGCGGTTATTAAACAGCCCTAGGTCAAACCCGAAATCCAAAGTACTAACTTTTTCCCAAGTGAAACTATTGCTGACTAGAGCTGGAGGGGCCAATGTTGTAGTAGCTTGTCCGTTTACAACCCAATTAGCCAATGGAGAATCCATGCCAGGAATAAAAGCATAAGGTTCTATACTTTGATTACCGATATTACCATAAGAACCTCTCAATTTTAAGTTAGAAAGAAAAACTTTACTCCATTCCATAAATTGCTCTTCACTGACACGCCAGCCTATGGAAACAGAAGGAAAGAAGCCAAAACGATTTTCTTTAGGGAATTTCGAAGAACCATCATAACGCCCGTTTGTTTCGAGTAAATATTTACCGGCATAAGAGTAATTTATCCTATAGAATACTCCTCTGACATGGTATTCCTCAAATTCATCACTGTTTTTATAATCTCCTGTAGCTTGTGATAATGAGGGTAAATCTTCGTTAATCATATCTGTGCGTGACGCTTTCATCATCTTATAGGCATTGCTTTCCTGATTGAAACCAGCCATAATTCCAATGTCATGTTTACCTAATGTTTTGTTGTAATTGGCATATACATTAAAAGCATTATAATTGGTCGCCCGATTTTCTATTTCATATTTCGAATTTGAAACAGACTGTTCCTTGCGGAAGTTAGCTCCGTGAGCATAATTAAATTTCTTATCGAAAGTTGTGATTTCTCTAGTCTTTCTATTAAATGTATATTCACCGATTATTTTCAGATCTTTGAACGGAGTAATAGTCAGCTTGCCAAAGATGCGTAAGTCGTTTCTGTCATTTTCTTTAGGTGCTGACAGATTAATGAAATTATGAGGAGTATTGATAGGCAAGATTTCACCGTCTAGTTCCATATTACCTAATGGAAAATAAGATGGAAAGGCTACTGCTGCTCCCCAAATACCATAAGAAGCTGAAGTATAGGGAAGTTCTGAATGTGAATTCGCATATTTGATGTCTAATTCCGGAGTAATCCAGGAATGAATATCGGAACGGATGTAAGATGATATATTATAACGTTTGTATGAGTCTTTATCTGTAACAAGAATTCCGTTTTGATCCACCATCCCAGCTGACATTCTGTAAGATATTGATTTATTACCTCCTCCAACAGAAATATTATGTGTTTGTTGAAAACCTGTTTCCATCATATCGTTTAAGAGATCCGTTTCTTGTAAACTGTATCGAAGTCCGTCTACTACGGCATAACCGTCAGGATAATTGCCTGAATTAGTATCATATTCTTTCAATAACTCCAACCAGGTATCTACATTTTGTCCTGTTTGATATGATACTGTTCCCATATCTTTATAAGCTTGTACTGTTTGTAACGGAGTTGCTTTGTGGGGTAAATTACTAGGCTTACTGAATGAGAAGTTATTAGAGTAGTTGATAGAGAAGCGAGTGTCTTTCATTCCCTTTTTAGTGGTGACTAGGATAACTCCGAATGCAGCGCGTGCACCGTAAATAGCCGATGATGCGGCATCTTTCAATACAGAGATAGATTCAATATCATTAGGATCCAGCATATTTATGTCCATCTCTACATTGTCAACTAATACGAGCGGGGCACCTTCATTGATGCTGTTTACTCCCCGGATATTGAAAGACATTTCAGCACCGGGTTGGCCTGATGTACCTGTTACTTGCAATCCCGGCATTGCTCCCATCAGTACATTACTTACCGAAGTAACAGGCCGATCCCCCAATATTTCATCCATTTTTACACTGCTTACTGCTCCTGTCAGGTTGGCCTTTTTTTGTACACCGTATCCGACCACTACTACTTCTTCTAAAGTTTCAGTATCTTCTTTTAAAACAATATTTAGTTCTTTTTTATTTCCGGTGTTCATTTCCAGTGAGGCATATCCAATGTAGGAAATTTGCAATGTCGCATCGGTTGAGGCATCTAGTACAAACCGTCCGTCTATATCTGTAATCGTGCCTATAGATTGTCCTTTAATTTTTACGTTAGCACCTATAATCGGTTCGCCATTCACATCTTTAATGATGCCGGATATTTTTTTTGTTTCAGATGATTTTACATTGCCGGTTTGCTTGTCCGAAATAACGATTGTTTTAGGTGAAACAATACTATATTCTAGATTTCTGTCTTTTAAAGCTTGATTCAGAACGGTAGTGACCGAAATATTTTCCGCTGATATCGAAATATTTCGGTCAGCATCTAGAACAACACTACGATAAGAAAAACGATAGGGCGTTTGATTCTCGATAATGTTAAAGATCTCTTTTAATGATACATTTTTTACGTTTATCGTTATTAGTTTTTCCTGTGCCATAGATTCGAATGTACAGAAAAGAAGCAATAACGAAAACAAAGTGAACAACTTCAGTTGTGCGTGTTTGTTTTTCATACGATAGTAAATTTTAGATTAATGTTAGGCCCTGTGGGCATTGTCGTAAGTAAAGACAATGTATTTTTATAGAAGTACCGAAGATAAGATATGTTATAAAGCATACAAAACGAAGCCGCTTTCTCTCAATTTAGAAAGAAAGTCGGTTTTGATATTGATTGGATTTGATTCAAATGTCAGTCAAAATAATTTCTTTGCCTTTGATTTGCGCCTTAAGATGATAGGACTTTTCAATTACTTCCAGCACTTCATTTAAATTGGTAAGAGGTAGTGTACCGGTAAAAGTGTCGGTGGGACAGTTTTTACAGGTGATGTTGATTCGAACATTATAGCTTTGTTCAATAGTATGGATGACTTCAGAGAATTTAGTATTTCTGAATATCATGTTGCCATGTCTCCATGCTGATATTTTTTGGGTGTCCTCTTCTGCAATGATGAAAATATTACCTGTTGATTGGTCTAATATTGCCTTTTGTTTCGGGTGAAGGATTACATTCTTATGACTTTGAGTTGCACCAAGCCATACGCTTCCTTCCTCTAGGGCCAGTTCGGCTGTTTTATGATCCTTTCGTACTAAAAGATTAAAAGTAGTTCCCAGTACCTTTACTTGTAGTCCTTGGGCATCTATGATAAAAGGTACTTCCTTGTTTTTATCGATCTGAAAATAACCTTCTCCATCAAAGCTGATTTTCCTTTCTTTTTTGTTATAGGTTTGGGGGAAGTATGCTAACCTGGATTCTGAATTCAGAGAAACAGCGGTGCCGTCCGGAAGAGTGACACTTGCCCGTTCTCCTCGAGCTGTACAGACAATCATTTCTTTGGTGGCAATTTGTCTGTTCTCATAATACAGATAGCCGGAAAGTATAATGAATACAGGCAATAATATAGTAGCGGCAATCTGGATTATACGACTAAAATCGAAGCCATTGCTTTTTTCTTCTTTTATGGAATTTTCGATCTGTGCCTTTATTTTGTCTATTTGTTTGTCGGGAACGGAAGTGACATCAATTTTTTCATTCATCCAAGTTTGATACATTTCTTCCCCTATTTCATAGTCCGACATGGATTTAATTCTATTTCTGAGTTCCTGTAACTCCGCCGGGGATAGTTCGTCATTCCTATATTTGGTTTCAAGTTTCTTCATTTATTTTTTTCTATTTATGACATCCATTTATGTTGATAGTACCGAATTTTATTTTCTAATTAATAAAAAGTAACATTAGAAGTAACCATATTTTGTTTAATTTCTCCTTTAGGGTCTTAAGTCCTAGTGAAAGCTGGTTTTTTACGGTTTGTTCGCTTAAAGAAAGTTTTTCTGCTATTTCTTTATTGGATAACTGTTTGAACCGGGATAGACGAATTACTTTTTGCTGAGTGTCTGGGAGCTTTTCTATTGTTTTGAGGAATCTGAATAGGAATTCATTATATTCCAGCTTGTAATGAGTGTCCTCGGTTGACAGGGTATCTATATGATAAATGTATTCTTCATATATGGGATGGTTTATTTTCTGACGGTATGCATTGATGAGACGGTGTTTAGCCATAATAAAAAGTAGAGAACGTAATGTTTCATCTTGTCTTATATTTATACGGTTAGACCACAGTTTTACAAAAACCTCTTGTACGATTTCCTCTGATTCTTCGGAAGATTTGGTAAATTGTAAACTATAAGCATACAGGCGTTTGGAGTACATTTGATAAATTTTGTCAAATGCCTTATGCGATCCTTGTTTTAAGTCATGAATCAAGTGTCGTTCTATATTTTCTATGTGCTCTTCCAAGATATATGGTGTTACCTAAATGTGGATTAATCCCATAATATTCGTTTGCAAAGATAATCATTATGTATTTCTCTTGTGTATCTTTAGAACTAATTTTGTATGATATCTGAATATGTCTTTTAATTGTAAGAAATAGGTTCAATAGTAATTTTTTCTTGTTTTAAGACTAATTCTCTTCCTTATATTCAAACCATTGGTATGATGCTTTATTTATCGATTGTTTTCCATTACTTGTCGCATATATTCCGACTCCCGTACCATTAAAGTGGTTGACCTTATTATCCGACACAGCATCTACACTTTGTACCTCTCCCACTTGATAAAGCATATCATTTGACAAACCGGCATAGAATGTTAATGTAGCTCCTTTGGCTACCAAGCGTAATATGACAGATTTTTCCTTCCAAGGCAGTGTCGCAATTATTGTTTTTTTGCCTAGAAGTACTTTTGTCAAACGGATTTCATTCTTTCCTTTCAGTAATGAATAATAGCCTTTAGCTGTACGATACAGAACCAAGCCCGCCCATTCGTTCACCCGACGGGTGGAGAAACTCATTGTCGTGGTGGCAGAAAAATTATGGGAATGTACACGGCGCAGAAGCATGGAGGGACATACCAGACTGTCTGCCATCTCAGGTCGGAGAGACAAAAACAAGTTGCCATCGGCAAAATGATGGAAAGGTTGCTCAGGGATACGCATTGTAGCCCATTCCGGTGATAAAGCAGAACTTTTAAAATCATTCTGTTTATCTGTCTTCGACACCGGCGTCCATGGTAAAGGTGGACGTTTCAACCGGTTTCCGATAACACCAATGCTGGGATTGAAGATAGGTTCACCGTTTTGAAAACTCACCTCACAAAGAAAGGTTTCGCGTCCTAAAGGCACCAGTCCTCCTTCCACAATTCGTTTACCGAGAAACACAGCATACCAATCTCCGGTCGGTGTCTGTACCAGATCGGCATGTCCGAGAGACTGCACAGGGTAGTCCTTGCCAAGATGGCGGTGTGTCAATACGGGATTGACGGTACAAGGTACATACGGTCCCCAGAGGGATTTAGCAGTGAGGGCGGTAACAGCATGGTTATAATCCGATCCTCCTTCAGCCATCAACAATAGATAGTGGTCCTTTATTTTGTATAAATGAGGCCCTTCGGCGTATTTTGCATTAGCCGCATGACCATAGGCCAATGTTTTTCGTTCTCCGACCAGACATCTTTTTTGGAGGTCCAGCTCCTGCATCCATACGGCACACTGGGCAGGCCATGCGCTCTTAAAATCCCAGCGATTGCCTGTATAATAACAGCGTCCGTCCTCATCAAAAAAAAGAGAAGGGTCAATGCCGGGAGCATCTTTCAGCCACACCGGATCCGACCAGGGACCGGCCGGATTCTTGGCTGTCATGTAGAAATTGCCACCACAGCCATGAGCTGTGGTGATAAGATAGAATGTTCCATTATGATAACGCAAAGTGGGGGCCCAGATGCCGTCATTATCCGTCATACCGTTAAAGTCGATAGCCTTGGGATTGGTTAATGCATGACCGATAAGCGACCAGTTAGTCAGGTCACGGCTGTGATAAATAGGAAGTCCGGGAAACCATGTGAATGATGAAGTGACTAAATAATAATCTTCTCCTACCCGGCAGATGGAAGGATCTGGATGGAATCCCGTGCGAATGGGATTGGAAATGGAATCCGGAATAATCGTTTCTCCCATCATTCTTGCACACAAAAAAATAGTAACTAACAGTAAAAGTAATCTTTTTATTTTTCTGTTTAGAAATATGAAACTGCGCGTTATTATAATATTTCTCATCGTTATTTAATATATTAGCAATTATTATACTTCAAATTTTCCAGTGTTACATTTCTTCTGTCTTTTGCATGGTTAATTCTGTATCTCAGCCCTTTTGCATAAGATATGGAATAGCTCAAAAGTGATAGACATTGTCTATCGTTACGAAAGTGTCGTCACTTCCATAGATTGTTTTAGTCTTGTCTGTCCATACCGGTCGTATTCCTGTTACTTCAACCTGTAAGGTATAATTTGCCTTCGACATTTTCGGTGTTATAATTCGAATTGCTTTTTCCGGATACTTGCTGTAGAAATCTACCAATGAAGAATATACAGTATCTTTCTCGGTATTTAATACACTTACTTTGGCATATCCGCCATGAGGGTTTGTTTCTCCAACAATAGCGGCATGAGTTCCTTTGAACGCTATCTCCAACACGTCTCCTTTTTGATTGGACTTCCATGCCCCGTACAACTTTTTCCCTTTGTTCAGAGCGTCTGCCGGTTTTAGCTTCCTGATGTCCCATGCTTGCCAATATTCAGGGATGGATATTTTTGTTCCATCCACTTGTAAAGGCATCCATACATAAGTGGCGGCTGAGGCCTGATGCGGATAAGACCAACGATCCCCCATAAACATAGGTATGGTATCATTACCGCATTTCAACGGGAATACAAATGTACTTTGCGAATTGTAGGTCAGCTTGCCTTCCGGGCAGAACAGCCCTTGTTTCGTCCAAGGACCTTCTATCTGGGGAGCCGTAAAATAGAAGTTGTCATTTTTCTCCCAACTGGTCAGGTTTGAGGTAAGCATGAAATAGACACCGTTCTTTTTGAACATGGCCGGTGATTCGCCCATGCCTTTAATGTGGGCCACTTCAGCCTCTATCGAACGGTAATCATCGCTTAACCGATAAACAGGGCCATGATGAATCAGTAAATATCCTTTTCCATCGGTGTCCTGAAAGGTTCCCATATCCCAGCGTTTTACAGGTTGTCCCTTATAGAGTAACGGTCCCTGCAACTGATAGTCACCTGCAATCGTTTTGCAGGTGGCTAAACCGATATAAGGGTCCTTGTATCCCATATCATCGGCATGCATCAGCATGATATACTCGCCCGTCTTAGGGCATTTCATCACTTTTACACGCTCACCTACGCGATTGGGGCCAAGGATGCCTTCGGGTTGGACTCTAAGGACAATGTTCTCGAATTTCCAGTTTACAAGATCATCCGAAGAATAACATGAGAAGCCGGGGAAAGCGTTACTTTTGTCCGATTTCCATTCTCCGAAAAGATAATATCTTCCGTTTTCTTCCACAATACAAGCGCCATGTGCATTGACAATATTTCCCTTGTCATCAAACCATGGAATACCGTTGACTACTAAATTGTTTTGAGCTGTAGCTGTTCCTGCTTTCAATAAGAGGAACAACAAGAATAGTAAATATTTCATCATGTTCTTTTATTTTTTTGTTGTGCAAATATCTGAATTATAAATAATTTCGAACATGGATTTTAGTCTCAAATCCTGTATTATCGTACAAAAAAACTCGTGAAGTGTTATTGTTCTTTGTTGAAAGTATGGGTGTCAAGTTCTCATAGTAGGCTTTATCTTAAAGGTTTTCACTTGATTTTAATCTTGAGGGGAGGGTTGAAAAAGTATTGCGCTTCTCTTATGTCAACATTTATATTGGCTAATAAGAATCTCATTGATATCAGTGAAAATAGTTTTTTAAGTGTTCAACAGAATTCTATTTAAGAATGGATGTATAAACTAAAATGTTTGTATATACTTTTGCTAATAAAATTATTTGTATTTATATGTAGAACGAGGACTGCATTAGCCCTCGTTCTACATATAAACTTCAGAATTGTTCTCCTGGCTGAGGCCAATTGGGGGTAGGAATATGCATTCTTTGCATTTCTTCATCGAACTCCTTTACTCGTCTAGGGTATTTTTTTGCGAGATTATTTGTCTCTTCTGGATCTTCTTTCAAGTTATACAATTCTAGAGGTTGATTAGGATGGATGGTTACACACTTCCAATCTCCTTTTCTGGCTGCACGTTGTTTTCCTGGGAATTCCCAATATAATAAGCGGTTGTCTGTATCAACTTGTTTTCCATAGAAAAGCGGTAAGATGTTTATACCATTAATTTGTTTTGGCAAATGCTTTGTTCCTTTAGCCAATGCTGCTAATGTGGGCATCATATCTGGAAAGTAGATAAGATTGTCTAGTGTTTGTATAGGTACCATTCCTGGTTGATTGACAATGAAAGGTACTCGGATCCCACCTTCGTAAAGCATTCCTTTTCGACCTTTGAATCCAGCATTGCAATTTAATATTTTAATAGGAGCTTGGATGGCGGCCCCATTGTCTGAGGCAAAAATAATTAATGTATTCTTTCGTAAATTAAGTTGTTCTAGTTCGTTTAATAAACGTCCGATAGCAGCATCCATGTGAGTAATCAATGAAGCATAACGTTTGGTATTAGGTTCCCATGTTTCTTGTCCTTCATACCATGCTGTTTGATCTATATTATAGGGTTCATGAGGGGCGTCAAAAGCTAAATAAAGAAAAAAAGGATTGTCTTTATTCCTTTTTATAAAAGCGATGGCATCGTTTGTGCTCAAGTCGTTGTTATGAATACCATGTTTTCCATTTGCATTTTCTGGGATGTGGATGAGTGAGTCACCGTGGAAACGATAATAGGGATAATAATAAGGAGAGTTACTGTGTACCGTAGAGATAGTCCATCCATAAAATTCGTCAAATCCGCGATGATTAGGAGAGGCTCCTTTATCGTAGCCATCTAAATGCCATTTGTTTACTAAGCAAGTTCGGTAACCCGCTGCGCTTAATACGGTGGCAATGGTTGTATCTTGTGGTAATAGATTAGCTCTCCTGACAATGGTGGAATCACCATTGGGATTTATTTTGATTCCGGCAATACCTCCGGCTGTACACATGTTATCCCGTATACGGGTATTTCCTGTATTTTTACCAGTCAACAATGCGCATCTGGATGGTGAACTAATACCGCTTCCTGCATAACATTGATTGAACCGGGTCCCGGTTTCGGCTAGTTGGTCAATATTAGGTGTTTTTACATATTGATTGCCATAGCAGGATAAATCTCCATATCCCATATCGTCTGCTAAAATAAAAATGATGTTCGGTCTGTCTGGACTTACTTTATCATTTTGAATCTCTGCAAAGGTAATTTGGGGTAGAAGGATACCGGCAGTACATAAACTGCCGGTTAAGATTTTATTTTTCATATTTTATGGATAAAGGATTAATATAACTCATTTTGCTCCCAATTGCTTGAAAGCTGAATTTGGTCGTAAGGGATTCCAAACAGAACAGCAGCGGATGTTCCCGTCCACTTCCATGTTGCAGGTGTGCCGGTGATGTCAGATGGACTACTTACATTCATTCCATTATTACTGGACTGAAATGTAGGATTGAGTCCCTGTGTACGATGGCTAAAATGTTTTTCCATTACTTCTGTAATTCTTCCCCGACGGATTAAATCATACCATCTATGTCCTTCAAAACATAGTTCCAACATTCTTTCATTTTCGATGGCTATACTCATTTCCTCTTGTGTAGTAGCAGTTGTATTTGATAGTCCGGCACGAGTCCTTACTATATTTAGATAGTTGGCGGCAGATGGAGTATTGTCGGTTTCGTTTAAACATTCGGCATACATTAACAATACATCTGCATATCGATAAATGATATTGTCGTTACCACAGGCGCAAGTTGTCATACCCTCATTACCAAAGTCGAAATATTTTAATGTGACAGGAAGGTAAGTGTATCCTTCTTCTGTGATGTCTACCTCGTTGCTGGCTACTGATATGTCATCTGTATAAATCCCATTGTATATTAATTTTTGAAAGCGTTGGTCATTGTTGTTGGCTTTGAATGTATTGTAAAGCTCCCATGTCATTAACAGGCAACTGGTACCTTGTGAAACCGTGATGGTAGAATTGGTTCCATCTGGATAAATGTAAGCGGGTTGAGTAGATGGTCGAGCTGCCGGTATACAACGTCCCATAAGTGGATTGGCCACTACTGTTGCACCATTGTTGTATTGCGCTGCAAAAATGATTTCTTTTCCCATTGGGTTGTCTGAAGCATAAATCTTTAGGACATCATTTTCTAAATCTAATTTGTCTTTATTTTGATTGGCATAATCCAGAATGTTTTCTAAAGGATTTTTAGCTAAATTAAAATCCTGCAATGTCATAAAAACTTCTGCTTGCATGGTATAAGCTGCTATTTTTGTTGCTCGTCCTTGCATGTTATTGGCGGAATAATAGTTTGGTAGATTGGCTATGGCTGTTTCCAAATCGTCTTTTATCAAGCTGTAGACTTCGTTCACGCTGTTCCGTCCATAACCATAAAGAGTTGAGTAATCATCTATTGGAGCTGTAGTGATAGGTACTGCTCCAAAAAGTCTTACAAGAGTGAAATAGGCATACGCCCTGAGAAACTTAGCTTCACCTTCATATTGTGTTTTGTTCGTTTCCGAGGCATTATCTAGTTTTTGAAGAACATTGTTGCAGCGGTTTATCATATTGAAACAATGTTCCCATATTTCACTAGTGATTCCTAAGGTTGCATCCCATGTACTTTCGTTCAGGCTGATGTGATCAAGGGAGTTATTTTTTTTATAGTCGTATCCCTCATCTGTAGCCAAACTATTGACATAATTCACATTTAGTGTGATGTCTTGTAGGTGATAATAACCATTGAGAAGTATGTTTTGCAGTTCTGCATCATTTTTCAGATAGGTTTCCATTTGCATGGAATCGGTAGGGTAACGGTCAAAAAATCCGTCACTACAAGCGGTATAGGTAAGGCTTGTCATGGAAATGACTGCAAATGAAATTAATTTATTGAAAGTTTTCATATTGTATCGTTGTTAAAAGTTGAAATTAAGACCGAAAGTAAATGTGCGGGAGATGGGATATCCACCAAAGTCCACCCCGTTGTTTGTAGCGGAGTTCCCTTCATAATTTGCTTCAACGGAATAACCTGGATATTTGTCAAAGGTCCATAGATTTTGTACATTAGCACTGATGCGCATATTTTCTATGCCGATTATTTTACAGAATTTTTTCGGTAATGTATATCCAAGGGATACGTTACGAATACGTAGAAAGTCTGCATCATAAAGATATCTTGTGGAGGGGCCAATATTGCTGCCTAGGTTATTTGTTCCAGCTTTGTGTGACATTCCGTTTCCGGTATCGGTTGATGACTTCCAGCGTCCTAAGCCGGATTCTGCTAGTACATTGTCATCGTATCGGTTTAAAGAAAAAGCACGTGCAGCTGCATAAATTACATTACCTCCGCATTGTCCGTCAATAGTGACCGCCAAATCGAAATCTTTATAGATAAAGGTATTATTCCATCCAAAGGTAAAGTCTGGTTGATAGTTTCCTACCAATTGATAATCGTTGACGTCAATAGTGCCGTCTTTATTGTAATCTTCAAATATTAAATCTCCAATATCCTGAGTCCCGTTTTTAGCATATTGGGCTAAATCTTTTTCTGTATTAAATGTTCCTATAACTTTTAACATATACATGTCACCCATCGGACGTCCTACATAGTTCCTCATTACATTCCCCCATTTGGTTCCTGCACTTGCATTGGCAAGTTGATTTTGATTGTTGGCAAGTGAAAGAATTTTATTATTGTTTTTGGACCAACTAAGAGTAGTTTCCCAGGAAAAATCTCCTTTAAACGGAGTGGCGGAAACTTGGATTTCTATACCTTTATTTTCAATTTGTCCGGCATTCATATAAACGCTGCCTGCTATACCGTTGAAATTAGGAATATTGGCTGGCATCACAATGTCACTAGTCCTCTTGTAGAGATCTACTACTATATTCAAGGCATTGAATACGCCAATATCAAACCCTAAGTCCATTTGTTTGTTTTTCTCCCATCCTAATTGTCGATTTGAATAGCCACTAGGATAATAAGTAGGTATGGCTGTTGTACCAAACACCACATTTTGGTCTGAACTGATAGTAGATATCCATGCATAATCATTTCCTATCTGGTCATTACCTGTTATTCCATAACTGGCACGTAGTTTAGCGATGTCGAGCCAGTGTATATCTTTCATAAAGTCTTCTTCGGTTATATTCCATGCCAATGAACCCGAATAAAACCATCCTGCGCGTTTGTCCGGTCCGAATTTGCTGGAACGGTCGCGACGGACAGAACCAGAAAAGACATATTTATAATTATAATCATACACTAGACGGGCAAACATGGCGTCAAATACATAATTGGAGTATTCGGAAGAACCTGTCCATAGTTTCGCTCCATTTACGTTAGTAATAGATGTGTTGTTATAGGCAATGGGATTATCAGAATCAGTCCGATCGTCTTGTTGTACTTCAAAATCACTATTGTATTCGAAGTCATATCCGATCATGGCGTTCAAATGATGTTTTTCTTTTAAGGTAACATCATAAGTTGCTGTAGTGGACCAATAGGCATTATAACCAAATCCAGACAGACGGTAACCGTCTATGCTAGTCAAATCCGGTGTGGATTTGTTACCAGTATAACTTTTACCTAGTAAAAAGGCGGATTGGTAATAGTCTTGTTTTGCTGCATTAGTCGTAAAGTTTACCGATGTGCGTAATGTCAGTCCTTTAATGGGTTTTACTTCAAAATAGGCATTGGACATTGTGCGGATAGACCATTTGTCATTCCGATTTTCTAGTAAATTCGAAACAGGATTGCGAAGTTGGTTATTAAGTCCTAAGTCTGCATAATGTTGAGCTATTTGAGTATAATCTCCGTTATTCTGATAAACAGGAAGTATAGGTGGCATAGACAATGCTTGGGCAATTACGCCTGTTACGTCTTCAGTATTTCCACCGGTTGGTTGTTGGAGGCGTCTTTTGCTATAGGTTGTACTGAAATTGACTCCTAGTTTTATTTTCTTTGATAAATTTGCTTCAAATCCTCCTTTTATTCCGACTCTTTTGTAAAAAGAGTTTAACAGGATACCATCCTCGTTTTGATAGTTGGCAGAGAAGTTGTATTTTAATATTTCTGTACCTCCTGTAATGGTTGCTGTTCCCCTATAATTCAGTGCATTACGGAATATGGCATCTTGCCAGTTCGTGTTTTCGTAATTCCCACTCTCTCTCATCTGAATCAACTTGGGAAAATTTTGAATACTTCCGTTGTTTGTGCGTGCTTCAATGATCATGTCCATATAATCATCAGCTTCTAGTACGTCCACATAATTTTGGGCTTCACTCCATCCTACTTGTGTGGAAAAACTAACTTTAGGTTTTCCTGTTTGTCCTTGTTTAGTAGTGACAATAATTACACCGTTTCCTGCTTTGGAACCATAAATGGCAGAGGAGGCTGCATCTTTTAGTATTTGAATGTCAGCAATGTCTGCAGGGTTGATATTATTAAAAAGTTCTGCGTCTGTTGTGGGGTAACCGTCGATTACAAATAAGGGATCATTCCCGCTATTGATGGAGCCTGCTCCTCGGACCCGGATTGCCGGAGCGGCTCCCGGCTCCCCACTGATTTGCTGTAAGGTGATACCTGACGACATACCCACAAGGCTTTGTGATATATTTGATGTCGGCATCTCTGAGATTTTTCCTCCCTTTACAGTTGAGATGGCGGTGGATACCGAACGTTTTTGTATGGCACCATAGCCTACCACCACTACTTCGTCCAATGTTTCTGTATCTTCTTCTAATGTTATAATAAGCTTATCATTTTTATCGACTTTAATTTCTTGTGTAATATAACCGATGTAAGAAATGAGTATTGTTCCTTGACTGTTCATTTGAAGACTAAAGTTTCCGTCAAGATCAGAAACTGTGCCGTTTGTACTTCCTTTTTCCATAATCGTTGCGCCGACGATGGGAATACCCGCATTATCTTTTACAATACCTGTCACCTTATTTTGTCCTTGCTGTATTCCTTGCACAATCTCAGTAGAAAGAATAATTTTCTTTTCAAGCACCGAATACTTCACATTCGTCCCTGCGAAGATCTGGTCTAGTATCTTGAATATATTATTGTTGTTTGCCGAAACTGATACAATACGTTTCAGATCTACGTGTTTATTGTTGAAGAAGAAATCAAACCCCGATTCTTTTTTCAGCTTTTCCAACACAGTGCCAACTGTTTCATTACGTACTTCAAGACTGATCATGGTCTTTTGCGCATACGACTCTGCCGCATAAGTCATACTTAACGAACAGATTAAAAAGAGTACACTTAGTTTCATAGGTAATGAAGTTTTATTTAAGATTAACCTACACGACTTTATCATCCATAATAATTGGACGCTAAAATAATTTTTCATAATTTTGTAATTGAGATAAAGTTAATAAAATGTTGTCTTTGCTTGTCGCCAAACAAGCATAGAAAGATGATTTTTCATACGGGGTGATACGCCAATATCCTCCCGTATGTTTTTTGTTTAGGGAGCCTGTTGTCTGTTCATTTTTCTAGTATTTAAATTAAGGGTTAAACGTATATTAGTACACTTCTATTTTCAGCTTTTCCGTCTTTATATCTGCACTGTCAATGTACCGCCATCGTATACGGGAAGAAATCCGGAAATATTCCATAATACGCTCCAGACGCTGATGGGTGAATGTTCCTGTGAACGAACAGCCTTTTAGTTCTTTGTTGGATAATACGAATTCCACATTGAACCGCTTGCCAAGCATGTGCAGCACTTCATCCAGCGGAGTGTCATTAAAGATGAGCTTGCCGTCTTTCCATGAAATCTCCGATTCGCCCGAAGTGACGTAGCACTTGATATCCCCGGTTTGTGGGGAATAAACTAACTTCTGTCTGGGGGAGAGCATACTCTTTTGAAATTTTCCTTTGTTATTCTTATAAATAAACCCTACGCTGCCTTTGATAAGCGTGGTGGAAATGGGAGTTTCATTACCGTATGCTTCCACATTGAAACTTGTTCCGTACACCTCCACCTGAGAATGATGAGGGGTGGAGACGATGAATCGTTTCCGGGGATGATGGGTCACATCGAAATAAGCTTCACCGTTTAACTCCACTTGGCGTACATCGCCGGCGAAAAAGGTGGGATAGCGGAGGGAGGATTCCGAATTGAGGTGAACTACCGTGCTGTCCGGTAACAGGACGGAGGTAGTCATGCCTGCATTGGTTTTTATTTCCACCATCTGAGCGGTGACTACCGGCTGCCGTCTGCCCGGATACAGAGCCAATACACCTATCAGGAGGGGAACGGACAGGATGGCCGCAATGCGTTGTGTCCATCCCCACCAGGACAGGTTTCTAACTTTTGTTTTGCTTTTTACCTTATCTAACGCTTTTTCCGTATCTATTTTCTTTGTGATATGCTGTGTGTCTACAGCCAGATAGAGCGTATTCAGCTGCCTGGCTATATGTAAATGTTCCTCGTCGGCATTCAGCCATGCTTCTATCTGTTCATTTTCCGGAGGAGTGGTTTTCCCTTCGAAATATTTAGTTAACAAAGTTTCTATATCGGTATGGTTTTCCATAAATTATGCTTTAATTTCTTCCTTTATATTATTAAGACAAGCGAGAATGAAAGGTATCTAAACGAAAAATGCTTTTTTTTCAAAAAAAAGTTTTTTCCGATAAAAACCGCTATCTTTGTGCGCAAGGAAAACAGTTATTATACTATGAATCATACCGTCGAAGACTTGTCTTTGCTTAATGCTCTCCGACAGGGGGATGGTAATGCTTTTGACCATTTATTCAGAAGATACTATCCTATGCTGTGTGCCTATGCCCACCGGTTGGTATCGTTGGAAGATGCCGAAGAGATTGTTCAGGAGGTAATGTTATGGCTATGGGAGAATCGTGGGGATTTGATAATCGAGTCTTCATTGAATCAGTATTTGTTCAAAATGACTTATCGGAGGGTCTTGAACCACTTGACGCGGGAACAGGTGAAAACCAAGGCTGAAGCTGCCTTTTATGAGAGGACACAGGCGGCATTGTGTGAAGTGGACTATGCTCGTTTTGAGGAATTGGACCGGAAAATAAAGGAGGCGATGGCTGCTCTGCCCGACAGTTATCGGGAGGCTTTTGTGATGCATCGCTTTAAGGAACTGAGTTATAAAGAAATTGCCGAAGTGCTGGATGTGTCACCACAGACGGTGGCTTACCGCATCCAGCAGGCATTGAAGCTGCTTCGTGTTTCCTTAAAGGATTATTTGCCCATGCTGGTATGGCTGGTGGGCTGAAAAGTACCTCTCCCGAAGTTTTCCCAGTTTTTTCCTTCAAATCCTTCAGCCTCTTCGCAAACGCTCGTCAATAAAGAAAAGCGGCTGAAGGATTTCCTCCCGGAATTCCTTCAGCCTAGTGTAGAAGTTTCAGCTCTTTATGGTTTGAGCTTCGTTTGTAGAAGTTTTCTATTATATTGTTTCGTTGTATATTTACTTTATTGTCAGGTCCGTGTCGTTTGTAGCCGATACGTTTTCCGTTTCGTTCTTCGGTTCGGGCAGTTTCTCTTTTCCGTAGAATCCCGGCATCGGTTCATAGATGGGGTTACGTGGAATGGAGATATTGCGCAGTTTTTTGTCTTTCGCCAGTTGGGCGATATAACGTCCTGCAGTGGCACGTGTCAGTCCGCATAACGATTCAAACTTCCGGCGTGTCAGCACGCTGTTTGTCAGGAAGTATTCCGTCAATGCCTCGTCTATACTCTCTTTTGTCACCGGCATGGAGTGCGGCTTGTATTTCGAACGCTCGGTCTTAACGTCGCTCAACTGATGCTTCAGGTATTTGTCCGCACGGAATGTCACCGATTTGAATTTCACCTTGTTGGCACGTGTGGAGCTTGGTGTCCGTGTCTCGGGGCAGGTAAGCGATATATGGAAATACCCTATCCCTTCGATGTGCACCCGGGCGCCGTCTTTCAAGTAGTAGGCCAGTTTCTCGCTGAGCGAGATGATGGTTGCCTTGATGTCCGCCACGGTGAGCGAGGAGCCGTACTGTATTTCCCGTGCCAGATAGTCGGTGTTGATGCGCTGCCAGTTTACTACACGGGCGTGATAGCGCTTCTTGCGCGTACCTATCGTATTGGGTGATTCATAAAATTCAAATTTGATAGCCATTCGCTTATTTGTTTTTATCCGGTTGTTTATGCTTTCTTGTACGGAAGAGTTTGCTGCAACTTCCTTTCAGGTTAATCATTTCACTTAGGTGATGAAATTATATCACTAAAGTGATGAAGTTGTATCACTCAAGTGATGAAACTTCATCACTTTAGTGAAATGATTAACTTGACGGTGCAAAAGTATGAAATAGTCTTGATAAAAACGAATAATTTCCCAGTTATTTTCGCTTAGTCACTTTTTTGCAGTAGTGTGTAGTAAATGCTTGTAAAAGAGTATTTTGTATGTTATCTTTGTGATATTACACAACCCCAAATAATGAAAAAGGATGAAAAAATTAGTGGAAAAATTACTGAATTGGTGCAAAAAGAGTATGAAAATGAGGATATGCGTGGGAAAAAGTGCGAATCCGGAAAGAGTGTTGCCTTCAATGGCTATGGAAACGGTGGGCGAAACTGTTCTTCCAGCGGCTGTCGAGGCAGTTGGTATGGCAGAAACTATCGATGAAAAGGCGGTTTCTGGCAAATCGGGGCGCAAGAAACCGGAGAATATGCTGGAGGCCTTGCAGTGCTTTTTGACCGCACGGTATGATTTTCGTTATAACCTTCTCACCGAACAGACGGAGTATCGTGGAAAAGAGATGCCGGATGAAGAGTATGGTATAGTGGCTCAACGTGATTTGAATACATTCTGCCTGGAGGCGCGTACCGGCGGCATCAATTGCTGGGATAAGGATGTGAGCCGTTTGCTCCATTCCAGAAAGGTGGAAAACTATCATCCTTTTCTGCATTATATGAACCACTTGCCTCAATGGGACGGGGTGGATCGTGTTACTCCGCTGGCCGTGCGTATATCGCGTAAACCGATGTGGGTGAAAGGGTTTCACCGTTGGATGCTGGGTGTTGCTGCCCAATGGCTGGGGCAGGCACAGGATTGCGCCAATGCGGTGGCGCCTATGTTGGTGAGCCGTGAGCAGGGGAAGCGCAAGTCTTCTTTTTGCAAGATTTTGATGCCTAAGGAACTTACACCTTATTATATAGACAAGTTCGACCTGACGAGCGAGAGTGGATGTGAACAGAAACTTTCGCTTTTCGGACTGATCAATATGGATGAGTTCGATAAGTACCGTGCCGGACAGATGCCTGCTTTGAAGAATCTGATGCAGATGACCACACTAACTTTCCGCAGGGCACATCGTCCGGCATTCAGTCATCTGCCTCGTATCGCCTCTTTCATCGGTACGTCCAATATGACGGACCTGCTGACTGATCCCACAGGAAGCCGCCGTTTTCTTTGTGCGGAGGTGGATGATAAGATTGACTGCACACCGCCCGATCATGCGCAATTGTTCGCTCAGTTGAAAGCGGAGTTAGTCGGGGGAGAGCGTTACTGGTTCTCGGAAGAGGAAGAGAAGGAGATACAGCATAGCAATCGGAATTTTTATAAAATGCCTGCCGAGCAGGAACTGTTTTTGCATTGTTTCCGGATGCCGCAAGAAGGGGAGCTGTCCAAGCCCTATACCACGACGGATTTGTTCAATTATTTGCAGAAACATTATCCGGCAGCCATGCGCGGGGTGACTCCGAATCGGTTGGGCAGGATGATGGTTGCATTAGGAATACAACGCATTCATACCGAGTATGGCAATGTGTACCGGCTGGTGAAGCTGAAGGATTCTTCCGCGGCCTGAAGCTTTTTCCCGGTGTGATCTTTCAGCCGGAACGCCCTCCGGCAAAGGGTTTGCGGGAGGGATGAAGCTTTTGAAGGATTTTTCAGGGGGAATCGCATAAGGCGAAATAAATGAAAAAGATTGCTTAGCGATTTGTTTGTTCGACTTTTTTAGTGGTGGCGTTTTTATCTATAAAAACACGAGAAGTGACAGTTTACATATTTATTACATTGTTTCTTCTTGTGATTGTCTGGACACGAGATGCTCCAAGTATCATGCTGCTCCGGGAGATACTTTACAGTTGAAAGTTTTCTTCCAGTCGGACAGTATAGGGGTGTTTGTCCGTGAACTTTATATTTATGGCAACTTTCCCTCTTTGCCACTTAGTCTGACGGTGGAGGGCGATTGCATATAAGGCAAGCTCATAGCATATAAGAGAAAGAATTAACAGGATAATTTTGTTTTTATCGAAGGTTTATTACTAACTTTGCTCTACCATCGTAATATGGATGAAAAGCACAACCGATATACAAATGAGCAAAATGCCTGGAAATTCTTTTAATGATATCTATACCTCTTATTATAAGAAGTCTTTTTTCTTTGCCAAATCATATGTTCATAATGATTTGGCAGCAGAAGATATTGCCTCCGAGGCATTAATAAAGTTGTGGGAAAAGTTGAAGGCCGAGCCTGTTGAAGAGAAATATATCTTACCGTTGTTACTGGCAATTTTGAAGAACAAGGCTTTGGACTATCTAAAGCACGAGGAGGTAAAACGCAGTGCTTTTGAAGTGATGGCCGACTGGCAACAACAGGAATTGTCTATCCGTATGTCTGCCTTGGAAGCGTGCAATCCTGATGAGATTTTTTCGGAAGAAGTGGAAAAAATCATCAGTGCTACTTTAAGCACTTTGTCGGAACAGACGCGACGGGCGTTTATTTTGAGCCGTTTTGAAAATAAATCTAATAAAGAGATTGCCGAAGAGATGGAAATCTCTATAAAGGGGGTGGAATATCATATATCAAAAGCATTGAAAGTACTGCGGGTGACTTTAAAAGATTATCTTCCTTTATTTTATTTCTTCTTTTATTATTAAGCCTGACCGGATGGGGATACGGATGTTTTTGAGGACAAAAATGATTTTTATATATTTTTCTTCATTTTCTTTTAGGGTAATTTCTTCTTGAGTCGTTTCTAATAAAACAGCATAGAATATGAATCCTGAATTATTGCAAAAATATATAGCCGGAAATGCTACTGAAGTCGAAAAGCAGCGTGTGACCGGATGGATACAGGAAAATCCTGAGAATATGCGTGAATATATGGCACAACGGAAGTTGCATGACATGGCATTGTGGCGTACGGAACCTGTGGCGGAGGAGAATAGCCGGGAAAGGAAACATTTCTCGTTACGCGGAATATGTATGGAAGCTGCCAAGATAGCAGCGGTATTGGCGATCGTCTTGTTGGGTACACATTATTGGACAGGAAAACATCAGGTACCGGAAGACAAAACATGGCAGTCCATTTATGTGCCGGCGGGCCAACGGGCGGAATTGATGTTGGCGGATGGTACGAAAGTCTGGTTGAACTCACGCAGTACCTTGACTTTCCCGGGAAGTTTCAAAGGGGATATCCGAAATGTGAAATTGGATGGTGAGGGTTACTTTGCGGTGACAAAGAATGTGGAACAGCCTTTTATTGTAGAGACGAACAAATGTAATGTGAAGGTGCTGGGTACAGAGTTCAATGTAATGGCTTATGCAGCGGATAGCGTATGGGAAACTTCTTTGTTGGAAGGTGCTGTCGAAATTTTAGTGCCCGGTTCGAATAACAGTGGAATGAGGCTGGAACCGAATACGATGGCCAGCTTGAAAGGCAACAGACTGGTAAAAGGACGCATCAAGGAGGCCGATTATTTTTTGTGGCGTGAGGGCTTGCTTTGTTTTAATGATATATCCGTACGTGATATGATAGAGAAACTGAAACTGTATTATGGGGTGGATATTGTGGTAAATAATACCCGGATTTTAAAGAACCGTTATACAGGTAAATTCCGCACGAAAGATGGGGTGGAACACGTACTGAAAGTTTTGAGACTCAATAATAAGTTTACTTATACAAAGGATGATGAGACGAATGTGATAACAATTAATTAACCCTTAAAAGAGAATATGCCTATGAAATAACACACATGGTCTAAAAAGGAAATGGGATAGTGCTGCAACACCATCCCATGGAAACGTCAATTACGTATTGACAATTTTTTTCTCAAATAATCTTAAGTTGAACCTAAAATTAGTAATGCAAATATATGAAAAATATTTTGTATCAGGAATCTATTGTAGAAATTAAACATTTATTCCGTATGATGAGAAACACACTCTTAGCCCTGTTTGTCTTTGCCGGAACAGCTTTTGCCACTGAGTCTTATTCTCAGACAATGAAGGTGACTGTTGTGGCGGATAACATGTCAACAGGCAAGGTAATCAGTGAAATAGAAAAACAGACAGATTATCTGTTTGTATATAATGTAAACGAGGTGAATCTGAAGCGCAATGTGAAGGTGAATGCGCAAAATAAATCTGTAGCCGAAGTGTTGAATAAGGTTTTTGAAGGTACTGATATTTATTATGCCATGGAGGGTAAGAATATCATGCTGATGAGCAAGGCGAAAGATGGGAAAGTTGCCCAACAGGCAAATAAGGTGACAGGTATTGTGAAAGATACGAATGGCGAGCCGATAATCGGTGCCAATGTCACGGTGAAAGGTCAGTCAATAGGTACGATAACAGATATAGATGGGCGGTTTGTGTTGGATGCCCCGAAAGATGCCGTTTTACAGATTACGTATATTGGGTATGTTTCTCAAGAAGTGAAAGTTTCTGGAAATAAAGAACTTAATGTAGTATTGAAGGAAGATACAGAAACTCTTGATGAAGTGGTGGTTATAGGTTATGGTACAGCTAAGAAATCGGATTTAACGGGGGCTACAGCACAAATTAAGCCGGAAGCTTTAACTTCGTCTGTTGTGGGGAATGCATTGGAATCACTACAAGGTAAAGCTGCTGGAGTTGCCGTATTTAATGATAATAAGCCAGGTGCTTCACCTTCTATCCGTGTGCGTGGTAGTGGTTCTATTACAGCTAGTAATGAACCTCTGTATGTTGTAGATGGTTTCCCTTTAATGGACGGTAATATCAGTGATTTGAATCCTAGTGATATAGAATCCATGGAGATATTAAAGGATGCTTCTTCAACGGCCATTTATGGTTCGCGTGGTGCAAACGGTGTAGTTATGATTACTACTAAGAAAGGAAAAAGCGGTACAAAGAATCTTTCTGTTAATACTTCCGTTGGGGTTCAGATGCCGGGGCGTTTAGCAAATTTAATTTCTGGAGAGGATTTTATTAATTTTATGAATGCTGGTTATAAGAATCAGGGAAGTAATATACCATTTTCAGGTATTCCTTCTACTTATACAACAGATACAAATTGGGAAAAAGAGATTTTAGAAAATTCATCTTTACTTCAAGATTATAGTATAACTTTTGATGGCAGTAGTAATAAAACTAATTATATGCTATCAACAGGCTTTTATAATCAAGAAGGTTTATTAAAAGCACAGAATTATCAGAAATACACTTTTCATGGAAACTTGCAACATAGTTTTAATAAGTGGTTGACAGTGGGTGCCAATACTCAATTTACCTATAGTATTCAAGATGTATTTGATAGTGCTTTAATTGATATTTATAGATATGGATGGCCTACTGAAAATGTGAAAAATGAAGATGATACATATAATATTTCTTCTATGCATAACACATATATTCTTTATCCATGGAATCCGGTTTTGGATATGAATGAAACAACTACCCAATTTACAACTAATCGTTTTTTGGGTACTCTGTTTGCAGAAATGCAATTGATGAAGGATCTTAAGTACCGTTTGAATTTAGGTGTAGATTTAAAAAATACCCGTAAATATAATTATGTAGGCTCTGAGTCTGCTGTAAATAAAGCATCTGGACTAAAAGGAAATGGTTACAATAATTGGAATAAAAGATTTAGTAAAGTAATGGAAAATATATTGACTTATAATCATACTTGGAATAAACATCGTTTGACAGCGACGGCGGTATACTCATGGCAAGATTTTACTTATGAAGATATCAATTTATCCGGTTCTGGTTTTGAGAATGATTTGACTGGAGCGTGGTCTATGGGGTTAGCTGATAAAAGTTCTGTTTCATGGGGAACTAATAAGTATAGTAATAAGTTAATTTCATTTACGGGGCGAGTGTCTTACGTATACGATGACAAGTACTTGCTAACGGCTACAAGTCGTTGGGATGGCTCTTCTCGGTTTGGGGCAAATAATAAATGGGGGTATTTCCCATCAGTTGGTTTGGGATGGCGTCTTTCTCAGGAATCGTTTTTGAAGGAAAATAAAGTCATTACGAATTTAAAGATTCGTGGTAGTTTTGGTATAACAGGTAATCAAGAAATTGGTAATTATAAATCACTGGCTCAGTTGACGGGCTCGAATTATACAGATGGTAGTTCTGTCATTTATGGTTTTAAGGAGTCTATTGGAAATGGTGATTTGAAGTGGGAAAGGACTACTCAATTTGATTTAGGTTTTGATTTAAGTTTATGGAACCGTATAGACATTGCTTTTGATTACTATACCCGTAATACTAATGACCTGTTATATAATGTTCCTATTCCTTCTACATCGGGTTATTCTAGTATCTTGAGTAATATTGGTAAGGTTACTAATAAAGGATGGGAATTTTCTATAGGTGGAAATATAATGCAAAATAAGGATTTTAACTTATATGCTTCTGTTAATGTGACTTATAATCAAAATAAAATTAAAGAATTATATGGTGGTGTTGATGAAGTCGCTGTACGTTATGAAGCTGGTGGATTAGCTCGTGTTTTAAAAGTTGGAAATTCAGTGGATGCGATTTATGCACGTCATTCATTGGGCATTATTAAAACACAAGAACAATTGGACGAATATAAAAAGAAAGTACCTAATACTGCTGCTAATGCGCAGTTAGGAGATGAAATGTATGAAGATATTGATGGAGACGGCTCTATTAGTTCAAATGACTATGTGTGTTTAGGTTCTGTTCAGCCTAAATATTTTTATGGACTAAATCTTAGCATGGAATATAAAGGATTTGGTCTCAGTGTCTATGGGCAAGGAGGACACAAATATGCTTCTATTGCAGGTGCTGAAGACTATTATGCGAATAATTCTGCTTGGGCTATGAGTTATGCTAATTTGACTAGTTATTTATTATATGGTGAAAATCAGATATCAAATAATGTATATATTCCAACACAATATGCATATGAACATATGTGGAGTCCTGAAAATCCCAACGGTAATTATCCTACAGCTGGGGCACATGATGTCTATTTGTCAGATAGAACAAATGCTAACTGGAAGTATTTTATATTGAGAAATATTCAATTTAACTACGATTTAGCTCCATTACTGAATATTAAATCTGTAAAGTCATTAAAGGTAAACTTGAACTTCCAAAATTTTGTAACATTTGCTAATCATCGTGGTTATAATCCGATTAACGGTGATACAAGTAATCCATGGGCTAAATCAATTATTTTAGGTATTAATGCTAAATTCTAACTTATAATATTACGCATCATGAAACAATTGAAGAATATTTTGAGAGGACTCGCTTTGTTGTCACTCTTTATTTTTAGTAGTTGTACAGACTTGGATGAAAAACCTTATACATTTATTGATCCTGATAGCTTTTACAAAAATGAGGAGCAGTTAAATGCTGGATTAACAAATGTTTATAATCAGTTTCGTAGTATGATGAGTGATTATACATATACTATGCGTATTGAAGAATGCACTGATTTTGGACAACCTTGCCAGACAAAAGAAAATGGACATTATATAAATTGTTGGTATGATATAAATAATGCTAGCTCATCTACATTCTCAAAATTATGGAAAGCTGCTTATGTTACTATAAATAGTACTAATACAGTATTAGCACGTGGTGAGAAAGTGGATATTAGTAATGAAAAAAAATCTCGTATTTATGCACAAGCTCGTTTCCTTCGCGCCTATACTTATTTTGTATTAGTTCGCTTGTTTGGAGGTGTGCCTATTCCGGAAACATTTACTAATAGTTTAGAGGGTTTGGAAATTCCTCGTAAATCTATAGATGAAGTGTATAATTATATTTTAGAGGATTTGAATTACTGTGAAAACAATTTACCTATCCGTGGAACTGATAAATATGATGTATGGAGAGTTTCAAAAGGAGCGGTTCAGACTTTACTTGGTGAGGTTTATTTAACATTAGCCTCTATGGAAAATAATGATGGGTATTATAAAAAATGTGTGGAGTATTGCGAGAAAGTTATTCAATCAGGAGTCTATAGTTTAGTAGACAACTATTCGGATTTATGGTATGCATTTAATATTAATGCAAAAAATAATGAAGAATCTATCTTTGAATTACAATTCTCAGCGGAGGCAAAACAGGCTAATTGGTGTCATCAAATGTTTGGATTTGCCAATAGTTTTACTATCCCAGGCTATGGATATATGTTCTATCATCGTTTCGGCCCTTCTATTTATGCATGGGAGAGTTATGATGAAATGGATACGCGTAGGAAAGTTTTTGTAACAGAGTTCTTTTATAATGGAACTAAATATGAGTTTCTTGCATCTGATAATGGCTTTTATCCAGGAGAAAAAAATTGGGTGTCAGCAACTCCAGGAAATGCTAAATTTTATGATTATCAGACAAGTGCGGAACTGAAATGCCCTAGTGCTAATATGTATATGCTACGTTATTCTGAAGTTCTTTTAAATTATGCAGAAGCAAAAAATAAACTAGGTGATTCAAACGAAGCTTTGGATAAATTGAATATGGTACATCAACGTGCAGGGCTTTCGGCTTTGAATGATATGGAACAGGATGAATTGGATGAGGCTATATTTCAAGAAAGAGGATGGGAATTTATTGGTGAGGCAAAATTATATTATGATGAGTTACGTACAGATCGTTTAGGAAAAAGACTGAAGGAATTTATGAAGCGTGGAGTGGCAGAAGGTATGTATCTTTTTCAAGAATTACAATTTGTTCCTCAAAAGAATTTTTTATGGAAAATTCCACAAGGTGATTTGGATTCCAATCCTGCTTTGGAGCAAAATCCTGATAACATATCAGCTCCGTTAAATTAAAGAAGAAAAGATAAATGAGGTTGTATCAAAAGGTTGACACAACCTCATTTATGGGTTAATACTAAAAATAATATATATGTGTTTAAAAAAGATAGTTTTTTTTATTGTGAGTGTTGTCCTGCTCTGCCCACATTTATTGGCGGTTCAAATGGAATGTAATATACCACAAACTGACAACGTAGGTGCAGAAGTTATGCCACAATTTATCGAGCCTTTTCATAATCTTCCTTTTAAGATGCACTTGTTGAAATATCCTACGTTTCCCGATTATACTGTTAACGTAAAAGATTATGCAATTACTGCCAACAAGCCGATAACTGAATTGGTTAATCGTCTGATAATGGAAACCTGTCAAAAAGGTGGGGGGAAGGTTGTTATCCCTGCGGGAAAATGGAAGTCGGGGCGTATTGTACTGAAAAGCAATGTTAATCTTCATTTGGAAGAAGGGGCGGAAATTGAATTTTCTGGTAATCCGAAAGATTATTTGCCAAGTGTATACACTATGCATGAAGGGCGTCAAATAATAAGTTCTGGTTCTTTTATTTATGCTTTCAATGAAAAAAATATTGCAATTACTGGAAAAGGTCGTATTTATGGTCCTCCAATGGACTTGCCGATACGTAAAAACTCTAATAGCATTGCTTGGATAGAAAAGGATTTTCCGGAAAGAATAGAAGAACGCATTTTTGATGGTATGGACGGGCGTCGCTTTTTTGCTCCTAAAGTTATTGCACCTGTTCAGTGCAAGGACGTGTTGATTGAAGGTATGATTATAGAAAGGTGTATGTTTTGGAATATTAATCCGATATTGTGTGAGAATGTGATTATACGTGGAGTCACGGTAAATTCTGTGGGGATTCCGAGTGGTGATGGTGTTGATATTACATGTAGCAAGAATGTATTAGTAGAATATTGTACGATGAATTGCGGAGATGATTGCTATGCAATAAAAGGAGGACGTAACGAAGAAGGTGCACGTATGGGGATTTCTGCTGAAAATGTAATTATACGCAATTGTTTGGCGAAGGCAGGTCATGGTGGTTTAACTACTGGTAGTGAAACAGGAGGTGGAATTAAAAATATATATGCTTATAATTGTGTGTTCGATGGAACTGATATGCCATTGCGTTTTAAGACACGTCGACCACGTACCGGAATTACAGAGAATATCTTTTATGAAAGGTTGAGAATAAAAAATGTAAATACTGTTTTTGTATGGGATTTGTTGGGAAGTTATAATTTTGTTGGTGAACTAGCTAATCGCTTACCATTGAGACCTGTAACCAAACTCACTCCCACAGTAAGAAATGTTTGTGTTAAAAACTTTATTGTAGAGTCTGCTAATTGTTTTATTTCAGCACGTGGCATTCCAGAACTACCTATTAGTAATATCCAGATAGAGGATGGCATTGTACAATGTGAAAACCTGATGCCTATTATGCATGATTTTGAAAACTTTACATTAAGAAATCTATCAATTGTATCAAAGCAGAACAAAATTCATGTGTTGGAAGGAAAAAAAATGCTGATGGAAAATATCAAGTTTTCTCTCCCTGAAAATAAACTTTATCTCAAGGTGGAAGGAGAGCAATCAGAAGATATCAATTTTAAGAATATCCATCCGAACATAGAAATAATTAAAGAATGAACAGTTTAGGAATTTATAATATGAAACAAAATTTGCTTGTATTAATTGTAGGGCTGTTGTTATGTTCTATATCATATGCTAGTATTTCCCCTCGCTTGTTTATACCGTTAAATAAAGAGTGGGGATATAAATCTATTACTAGTGCTACTAAAAAAGCTCCATTAACTCCCGTCACCATTCCTCATACATGGAATGCAGAATATTTGCCAAATCAAATATCTTATAATCGGGAGATGATGATTTATAAGAGAACTTTGACAATTTCTCCTGATATGAAAGGGAAGCGTTTATTCCTTTTTTTTGAAGGGGTAAACTCTGTTGCTGATGTTTTTGTCAATTACCAAACGGTTGCTCATCATTTGGGGGGATATACAGCATTTTGTACTGAAATAACTGATCAAGTAGAAGATGGTGAAAATGATTTAGAAGTATGGGTGAGTAATGCCTATCGCACGGATGTGTTGCCTATTAGCGGAGATTTTAATGTATATGGTGGAATTCATCGTCCTTGTCATTTGATTATAACGGAGAATAACTGTATATCTCCATTATTTTTTGCTTCTTCTGGTGTGTTTGTACATCAAAAGAATATTTCGGAGAAAAAAGCAGAATTTGAGATCGAAAGTAGACTTTCATTAAAGGGGATGAAATCAAATTTAAAGATTCGTACTACTATACTTGATGAGGCTGGAAAAATAGTGACAAGTCAAGAAAAAAAGGTTATAAATGAACGGGTTGTTCAAGCTATGGCTATTCAGAACCCCGTTTTATGGGATGCAAAGCACAATCCTTATCTATATACTGTCAATGTAGAATTGTATGAAGATAATAGATTGGTAGATAAAGTTATTGAGCAAACAGGCTTTCGTTATTTCTCTGTAGATCCTGATAACGGTTTTTTCTTGAATGGAAAGCCTTATGATATTCACGGTTTTTGTCGTCATGAAGATGTAAAAGGTAAAGGAAGTGCTCTATTACCAGATGATTATGCAAAAGATATGGAGTTGATTAAGGAAGTTGGAGCTACAGGGATGCGTCTGACACATTATCCACATGCAAAAAAAATGCATGATCTATGTGATAGAAATGGTATCATACTTTGGGCTGAAATTCCATTGGTTGGACCTGGTGGTTATGCCTATACTGGGTATGTTTCTAATCAAGGATTACATGATAATGCACGTCAGACTTTGAAAGAGTTGGTTTTTCAGAATTATAACCATCCATCTATCTGTTTTTGGGGGATATTTAATGAGCTATTGATTACAGATGGGAAAACATTTCAAGCTTATGATAATCCTGTATCATTTGTGAAAGAATTGGATAGTCTTTTTAAGCGACTGGATCCTTCTAGATTGACGACTTTTGCAACTTGTGTGGATCAGACAAATTATTTGGGGTGTGCAGACTTAATGGCATGGAATAAATATTTTAATTGGAATGATGGAAAGCAGATTGGTAGTTTTATGGATAAGGTCAAGGCTAATTCTCAAAACTATCCGGTAGGAGTTTCTGAATATGGTTTTGGGGGGAGTATTTATCAACATAGATGCCCTGTAAATGAAAGTGAAATTTTACTTGGAAGGTTACATCCAGAAGAATTTCAAACAATTAGCCACGAAAAGAATTGGGAAGCATTAGCAGAGCGTTCTTATTTATGGGCTAAGTTTATATGGGTTTTTGCAGATTTTCAGTCTGTCATTCGTAAAGAAGGAGATAGGGATGGAATTAATGATAAAGGACTTGTAACTTATGATCGGCAGATAAAAAAAGATGCTTTCTATTTTTATAAAGCAAATTGGAATACGGAACCTATGCTTCATCTGTGTGATAGTAGATTTACGGAACGTTTTTACTCTATTACGTCTATCAAGGCATATACAAATTTGGAGGCTGCTATTCTTTATGTGAATGGAAAGAAAATCGGAAAAATGAAACGAGATAAATATAATCGTGTTATTTGGAATAACATTCTTTTACAACCAGGAGAAAATATAATAAGAATTGATGCGAAAAACGGAAAAAAGATAATAAGTGAGTCTTGTGTTTGGACGTTAAAGCTATAGTGTATCATTAATGAATATGAAGATACTGAATAGATTATGAATAATATAGTAAGAATTGAAGCAAAAAGAATGTACATGAAAATAATATTTGTTTTTGCTAACTTTATATTCTTTGCAATAACATTATTTGCAGAAGTCAGGTTGCCTTCTATTTTAGGAAATGGAATGGTATTACAGCAAAAGACCCAAACTAATTTATGGGGATGGGCGACTTCACAGAAGAAAATTACCATTGTTACATCTTGGAACAATAGAACTTATACAGGGTATTCTTCTTTTGACGGAAAATGGAGTATAGAGGTTGAAACACCAGAGGCTGGTGGTCCATATACTATTACAATATCGGATGGACAACCTATAGAATTATCTGATGTGCTGATTGGAGAGGTATGGGTATGTGCAGGACAGTCCAACGTACAAATGCCAGTTAAAGGGTTTATAGGACAGCCCGTTATAGGATCCTGTGATGCTATCGCAATGGCATCTTCTAAAGAGAAGATTCGTTTACTAACTGTATTACGAAGGGAGAACTCTGAATTACAAGAAGAATGCCAATCTACTTCATGGTTGGAAACTACTCCATCCAATGTGAAGGAATTTAGTGCAGTCGCTTATTTTTTTGCTAAATATATTCAAAACATTCTTCAAGTTCCTGTTGGAATAATTTGTTCCGCAGCGGGCGGAACAAATATTGAAAGATGGATGAATAAAAATGACTATCTAGCAATTTATCCTGATAAATCAATGGATGAAGTGAAAAACGTGCGTGCAGGAGAGTTATATAATACCATGATCTATCCATTGCATTTGTTTAATATAAAGGGGATCATTTGGTATCAAGGTGAAAGTAATGTCTTGAATCCCCATGAGTACAAACAGCTCTTTATTAGAATGGTAGCATCTTGGAGAGAAAAATGGGCACTTGGTGAATTTCCTTTTTATTATGTTCAAATAGCTCCTTATCAATATTCTGATAAACAGGCATCACCAATTGGAGCGGCAGAGCTTCGTCAGGCACAGTTAGAAGCTATGACAATTATTCCTAATAGTGGGATGGTTGTTACTTCTGATGTTGGCGACGCTAAGCATATTCATCCTGCAGACAAGCCTAATGTTGGCAAACGATTAGCTTTATGGGCATTAGCTAAAACATACAATATTCCTGGCATTCCTTATTGTGGTCCCATTTATAAATCAGCTGAAATAAAGGGAAGTAAGGTTATATTATCTTTTGATTATATTGATATGGGAATGACAACTTACAATCAACCTCTTAGTGGTTTTGAATTGGCTGGTAAAAATGGTATATTCTATCCAGCTAAAGCTGTGTTCATCGGGAAAAAAGAAAAGATAGAGGTATACAGTGATAATGTTGTAGAGCCGGTATATGTACAATTGGGATTCAAAAATTATATGCCTCTCAATTTATATTCTACTTATGGCTTACCTGCATCACCTTTTAGAATAAAAATTCCTTCTTCTAAAGCATATTAATATTTATATTGGTTTTCAAGCTTTTTATATAAATATGAAAATAGGATTCAGATCTAAATTAAACGATTATTACAATTATTTTTTAGATACGACAACTAGTTGCTTTTTGCTGAAATATTGGAATATTTATAAGAAAATCTAATAATAGAAGTCGTAATTTTTATAAATTGTTGAAGGGAGGGGGATTTATACTAAACAAAGAAACTCTATTTTATTGGACTCTAATGTGATTATGGTAAGTAGCAAAAATAATGAAGTAATTGACATAGGTGGTATTATAAAAAAGACCGGAAAAAAACCACTAGTATTGAGAAAACAGGGCGGGTACAGCTTCCGGTTGAAGGACTGAGCGTTGGATAGAAAATGAAAAATGCGTATGAAAAAAGATTTTATAATCGGAGGTCTGTTGGCCTTCCTTTTTGCGACAAGTTCCTGTACAACCACTCATAATGAGGGGGCGGCTGCGGTCGAACTTTTTCCGCCTCCCCTAATGGGATGGAGCTCTTGGAATACATATCATGTAAATATCAGCGAGGATTTGATAAGAAAACAGGCTGAAGCTTTGGTGACCAATGGGCTGAAGGATGCCGGCTACCTGTATATCAATGTGGATGATGGATTTTTCGGACACAGGGATGAAACCGGAAAAATGCATGCGCATCCCGGACGTTTTCCCAATGGGATGAGGCCTGTATCCGATTATATTCATTCATTAGGCTTGAAAGCGGGCATTTATTCAGATGCGGGGGACAACACTTGCGGATCCATCTATGATGATGATGCTAACGGAGTAGGTTCCGGCCTTTATGGACATGAACAGCAGGATATGGACCTCTATCTGAAAGAGTGGAATTATGATTTCATCAAGATAGATTATTGTGGCGCCAAGGAACTGGGACTTGAAGAAGAGAAACGTTATACCACTATTTGTGAGGCTATCAGGAATACCGGACGTACGGATGTTTCCATCAATATCTGTCGTTGGGCTTTCCCCGGTACTTGGGCGAAGGATATGGCACGTTCCTGGCGTATCAGTTCGGATATCCGCCCTCGTTGGAGTTCGGTAAAACATATCATAGAGAAGAATCTTTATCTTTCCGCTTATGCCGGTGAGGGACATTATAATGACATGGATATGCTGGAGGTGGGCAGAGGGCTGACACAGACGGAGGAAGAGGTGCATTTTGGAATGTGGTGTATTATGAGTTCCCCTCTCCTTGTCGGGTGTGACATGACGACAATCCCCGAAAGCTCTCTGGCTTTGTTGAAAAATAAGGAATTGATCGCATTGAACCAGGACCATTTGGGACTTCAGGCTTATGTGGTACAACGTGAAAAGGATTGTTATGTTTTGGTGAAAGATATCGAACGGAAACGGGGCAAAGTCCGTGCCGTGGCTTTTTATAACGCCTCGGACAGTGCTTATGAGTTTCGTACTCCGTTGCGTGTGCTGGAACTAGGAGGGATGACAAAGGTACGGGATTTGGTAAAATGCGAGGATATGGAGAATGTGGAGGGTGAATGCCGTTATACAGTACGGCCTCATGGTGTGCTGATTTGCAGGATGGAGGCGGAAAAGCGCTTGGAACCTGATCGGTATGAGGCGGAATGGGCTTATCTTCCTTGTTTTGATGATTTAGGCAAGAATCTCAAACAAATATTGTATGCTGTCTCACCAGGATGTTCGGGAGGTATGAAAGTACACCATCTGGGAGGAAGTGAGGAGAATTATGCCGAATGGAGAGAAGTTTATAGTGAGAAGGGAGGACAGTATGAGATGACCATCCGTTATTGTTCTCCTGTAGACCGTAAGTTGGAGATATGGGTGAACGGTATGGAACATGAAATGGAGGGGCTGAATTCCGGAGGTGAGGATGAGCTGCGGGAAGCTAGTTGTACGGTTGTTCTTGATTCCGGATATAATAATATCCGTATGGGGAACCGTTTTGGCTGGGCACCGGATGTTGATATGTTTATTTTAAAAAAGAAATAGTTCCTATGAAAAAAACAATTTTGGCAGTCATGTTTGCCGGTAGTGTTTTAACAGCACAGGCAAGCAATGTGATGAATGATTCTAGCAAGAATATCGGGGAAATGGTTTCAGATAGTCTGTTTGAGAACCCTATTGGAATGGTTTCTCAACATCCCGGATATTGCAGTATATTTCATAGTTGGGGATTTATTGGAGATTCGCTTTGTAGTGGTGAGCATGAATATCATAAACCTGACGGTAGCAAAGGATATATTGATTTATATGATTATTCATGGGGGCAACGTATTTGTTCTGCTACGGGTGCCAAAGGAGAAAACTATTCACAAGGTGGTGAGACAGTTCGGGGCTGGATTGAACATTTTTGGAATGCTCCTAAGAATAATAATCATAATATTGATGCAAAAGCAGACCCAAAGCAGGCTTATATAATAGCCTTGGGAGTTAATGACACTTATAGGAAACATCCGGTTGGTGATGTGGATACAGATGTGAATTTGCAAGACTTTACAAAGAATGCACAAACATATGCCGGATGTTATGCAGGAATAATCCAACGGATTCAAACTATTCAGCCGAATGCTAAAATTTTTGTAGTCACTCGTCCGAGAGAGCAGAATACAAATGAGGCATATAATGAAGTTGTACGTCGGATGGCTATTTTATTTAAAAATGTATATGTGATTGATCTTTATAAATATGCACCTTCTTATGAAAAAGGAAAGGATTTTAGAAATCAGTTTTTCTTAGGAGGACATATGAATGCTGCCGGTTATGAGTATACGGCTTGGATGATTATGACTTATATTGATTGGATTATCCGGAATAATATGAAGGATTTTGAGCAAGTTGCTTTTATTGGGACAAAGTATCAATATTAAAAAAAGATTATGATTCGATTGATTAGTTTAGTTGTGTTTGTTGTTGGATTAAGTACATCGTTAATAGCCCAGATTTATATCCCTCCCGTTTTTGGAAAGGATAGTCTTGATACCCGTTCGGATGAACTCTCACGCCTTTATATTCCTCCCAAGAGGATAATGTGGGTGAGTCATGATTCTTTGGTTCAAAACAAGGAGGTGTTGTTGCTCTCCGGTAATGGACAACCGGAGCTGGGGAAAAGGAATATGTGTTCCATGTACACCTGTGGGCGGGATACAGCCTCCATTCTGCTGGACTACGGGCGTGAACTGCATGGAGGACTGAAATTGGTGCTGGGGGCGGCTAGGCCCTGGGGAACTCAATTGGTCCGTATCCGTTTCGGTGAGTCAGTCAGTGAGGCTTGCAGCGAGCATGATGGCGGCAGACGCAGAAAAGGATATTCTACCAATGACCATGCGATGCGTGATATCACGATGAAGGTTCCCAGTGACGGACAGATAGAAATAGGCAATACCGGATTCCGCTTTGTCCGTATTGATTTACTGGGTTCAGATGCCGTGATTCACCTGAAGGAGGCCCCTGCTGTCATGCGTTACCGGAATATTCCTTATTTGGGCTCTTTCCGTTGCAGTGATCCGCGCCTGAATGATATCTGGATGACGGGAGCATATACGGTTCATCTGAATATGCAGGAATATCTGTGGGATGGCATCAAGCGGGACCGCGTGGTTTGGTTGGGTGACATGCATCCTGAGGTGTCCACCATCATGGCTGTATTCGGGTATAACGAGGTGGTGGATAAAAGCATTAATCTGGCTTGTGAGCAGTTTCCGCTACCGCAATGGCTGAACGGGATGAGTGCATATTCCATGTGGTATCTGATTATTCAATATGAATGGTACATGCATAATGGAAATTTGGATTACCTGCGGAAACATCGTGGTTATATTACCGGGCTGATAGACCGTATAGACGGATGTGTGGATGAGGAAGGAAATGAAAATCTGGCTAAATCACGTTTTTTGGACTGGCCGTCCACACCCAATGAAGCAGGAGTGGAAGCAGGATATCGCGCCTTGCTTGGCTGGGCGCTGGATGATGGCGCGAAATTATGTGACTTGCTTGACGAAAAAGGACATGCTGCAAAATGCAATGCGATTGCCGGACGGCTTAAAAAACAGATTAAGCAGCCCAACCGTTTGAAGCAAGCGGCCGCTTTAATGGCTGTTGCCGGGCTGATGGAGCCGGAGAGGGCATGTGATGAAATAATTTCGGTCGGAGGGGCAAGGGATTTTTCCACTTTTTATGGCTATTATATGTTGCAGGCACTGGCAAAGGCCGGCGAATATCAACAGGCGCTGGATATCATCCGTCTGTATTGGGGAGGAATGCTTGACTTGGGAGCCACTACCTTTTGGGAGGATTTTAATTTGGACTGGAGCCGTAATGCCGCACGGTTGGATGATTTTGTACCTGAGGGGAAGGATGATATTCATGGTGATTTCGGGAACTATTGCTATCCGGGATTCAGGCATAGTTTCTGTCATGGATGGGCTTCGGGACCTACTCCCTGGATGACACGGCATGTTTTGGGAATCGAGGTGTTGGATGCCGGTTGCAAAACGATCCGTGTTAATCCTCATTTAGGTGATTTGGAATGGGCGGAAGGTACTTATCCTACTCCCTTAGGGGTGATATATGTCAAACATGTGAAAAAAGATGATGGAAATGTTGTTTCTACAGTTAAAGCTCCGGATGGGATTAAAGTAGTATCAAAATAATCGGATTTTAATATTCTTCTTTTTTAAGTCATTCTTAATCTACTTAATTAAACCGACAAGTTGCAAATTCTTGAATTTCTTCCTAGCTTTGTATTCGTTTGTTTTTAACAGGAGTACTTGCGTGAAGAATATGAAAAACATAGGAAGGATATTATTACCAATCATTATTTTGTTATTGACTGTGCGGATAAATGCCGTTCCGGTCAAAGCATTTGATATGATAATAAGAAATCTTCCTAATTCGGAACAGTTGCCGACCAAAGAATTGCTTTGTATCTTCCAGGATTCGGAAGGATATATGTGGTATGGTACTGAGGGGGGAGGCTTGTGCCGTGATGATGGGTATACAGTGAAAGTATTCCGTTCTGATTTCAAGAATCCGGGAGTCTTGGAAAACAACAGTGTGACGTGTATTACTGAAGACAGTGAAGGGAAAATATGGTTTGGAACGAAGCGTGGTGTCTATATTTTGTCAAAAACAGATTATGAGATAAGGGCACTTGCTGATGAAACGATAAAGAGTTGGACTATAACTACAATGACAGCGACGTCTGATGGTATGATCTGGATTTCGACTAACAGGCACTTGTTTCGATACAATGCGTTAGGGGAAAGAACTGGAAAATACATTCTTACATGGAAAGGACAGGAGAATACCGTCAATTCTATTTATGAGGATAAGAAAAAGAAAGTTTGGGTAACTCAAGCAAAAGGTGGGCTTTTTTGCTATGATAAGGTAAAGGACTCTTTTATTTCATATCCTTGGCCCTATGAAGAGTATCCCACAAGCATGACGGAAGATCATAACACCCCGTATTATTGGGTTACTACTTGGGGAAAAGGTATTGTACGTTTTGATCCCAAGGCACAGGATACAGACAAAATGTTTGGATTGCAAACAGTGGATAATGCGTCTTCTAACTCCGATACCCGAAAGCTTCATCATATCATACAAGATTCTGTTAAGGGATATTTGTGGGTGACTGCGGCAGATAACTTATATGCCTATAAAATAACGGACGATGCATCTTTGGATAAGGTAGATCTCTCTCGTTTATTATCAGCTGACAGGAAAATCCTCACAAAGATTCTTTCCGATCAATCCGGAAACTTATGGGTGACAGGTTATTATCCTTCTTCTTTCATTATTTCTTTTCTTCCTAATGAAGTGCTTCCTTTGTCTATGGAAGGGGTAAAGCAAAATTTGGGGGTAATCGCGTCTCCTATGCAGTTTTCTCAAGAGAAAAATTATTATTGGATCAGGCAAAAGAAATTGGGACTATATGCTTATGATCCCCAGAGAGATCGTATATCTGTTGTTGAGAATGACAGGGAGCTCTCTTTTTTCTTTGAGAGGCCATCGGACAGAGAGGGACTCTATATGGTAAGGGATCATTCGGTAATTTTAATTCGGTATAAGGAGAACCGGCTTTTTGAATCCATCGTATGTGCCATACCCATTAAACAAGGTGAGCGTATCCGTGCTTTGCATGATGACCACCATGGAAATCTTTGGATAGGGACTACTTACCATTTATTTCGGTATAGCTTGGAGGAAGACCGATTGACTACAGTTTGTGATGATGTTAGTTTTATAAATGCTATCGTTTCGTCTAATGAAGGAGTTGTTTATTTTGCAACTGAAAGTAGAGGGTTGTGGAGAATTTCCGGAGAAAGCCGGTTGCAAATAAAGGATACTGGAGAAAATTATTCGGTATTGACTGTCGCTCCGGACAACAATCTTTGGGTGGGTACTAAACAGGGTAACGTGTATAGTTATTCTTTGGATACGAATGATTTTATTTCCCGGACAAAAGATTGTGGATTGACAGGGGATGCTGTTTTGGATATAAAGTCGGATGACAATGGGAATCTTTGGATTCTTACATCACAGCGGGTGATGGTCTATCATCCCGGAACACATATCTTTAATATGATGTCTTGTACTGATTCTTGGATAAATTTGGAAGATTTCCAATCATTGTATAAAGGCCCTCGGGGAGAAATGAGCGTGGGTGGACGAGGTGGAATTGTGACTTTTCCTCACTATAACGAAAAAAAGAAGAGGATACCTGAGCCCGTGGTGCGTTTGACATCCATCAAAATGAATAACCTCTCTGAAATAGGAGTGGATAATCAAGAGAAAATAAGACTGTCCCCTCACAAGAGGAATGTGGAATTGTTTTTTTCAACTTTTGATCATTTGAATACAAATAAGGTAAGATATGCTTATCGTTATAAACAAAGAAACGATAAGTGGGTGACCTTGCCGGCAGGGAAAAATAGTATCGGCTTGTCTGATTTGTCAAAGGGGGAATTTGAACTGGAAGTTCGTGCTACAGATGAAAACGGACTGTGGAGTAAGAGTACATTGACGGTTATGATCCAGTGTCTGCCTGCTTGGTATGAAACAGGTTGGGCGTATTTGTTTTATGTACTTGTTGTTTTATCGGTTGTTTGGGGATTGGGCCGGATGTATATGAAATTACGGAAGCCCATTGTTGCACAGACTGTTCTGCCACTGGAACAAAATCCGGAACAAAGGCATGAGATAGATCCATTGCCGAAAGAAGGAAAAGTAGAAGCGAATTCTATTTCAGCATCTGATGAGCAATTAATAAAAAAGGCATTGGACATGGTTGAGAAGAACCTTAGTAATCCTGAATATTCCATAGAAGATTTAAGTAGGGATATGTGCATGAGTCGTGCCACTCTTTACCGGAAGATTACATCTATCACCGGAAGTTCGCCTTCTGATTTTGTGAAGAATGTACGTCTTCGTAAAGCTGCGGAATTATTGAAAGAGGGAGGTCTTTCCATTGCTGAGATAGCTGATAAGGTTGGTTTTAATACACCTAGTTATTTCACAAAATCATTCAAGAAACTGTTTGGGGTATTGCCTACACAATATAAATAAGCTTATAACGGGCTCTGTCGTTTTATTTTGCAACATTTGTTCCATATCTTGCAACGTGTGAACGGTTTGTATCGAAGAGTGTTTTCTACTTTTACAACCTATAAAGAATATGAACCAATAATTAATTAAAAACGATTTGTTGGATATGAAATGTATTTTGTTGTTTTTATCGTTAGTCTGCTCGTTGAGTGTGAGCGCACAGTATTGTTCAGAAGTATGGTCTCCCGACAATGGGGACGGTACCTATACCAATCCTGTGATAAATGCTGATTATAGTGATCCCGATGTGGTAGCTGTAGGCGATGATTATTATCTTACAGCCAGTTCTTTTAACTGTATGCCCGGGCTACCTATTTTACACAGTAAAGACCTTGTTAATTGGGAGATAATAGGTCACGCCTTGCGTAGCCAGTTTCCTGATTCTGTGCGCACACAACATGGTATGGGTGTATATGCTCCGAGTATAAGATATCATTCAGGCGAATTCTATATCTATTGGGGAGATCCCGATCGGGGTATTTTTATGGTGAAAACTAAAGATCCTGCAGGTGAATGGGAAAAACCGGTGATGGTGGTTGAAGGTCTCGGGTATATCGATACGACTCCGTTGTGGGATGAGGATGGTCGTTGTTATCTTGTCAATGGATGGGCTAACAGTCGTATAGGTTTTAATGGTGTGCTTACTGTACGTGAATTGTCTGCTGATGGCACACGCGCCATAGGTGAGCCATGTATTGTATTCGATGGTGATGCTACAGGCAATGTTACTACCGAAGGGCCTAAGTTTTATAAGCGTGACGGCTGGTATTGGATTCTTTGTCCTGCCGGTGGTGTAGCTGGAGGCTGGCAATTGGCTATGCGCAGTAAATCGCCTTATGGTCCATATGAATGGAAACGTGTATTGGAACGCGGAAAAACCACGATGAATGGACCTCATCAAGGTGGATGGATACATACAAAATATAGTGAAGACTGGTTTATACATTTTCAGGATAAAGGTCCTTATGGCCGCGTGTGTCATTTACAACCTGTCGATTGGAGTAGTGGATGGCCTGTTATGGGGAATGCTGGTGAGCCTTACTGGAAATTCCGTAAGCCGAAATCAGATAGTAAGACTATAGTTAATCCTGTGGAGACTGATGAGTTTGATTCATCAAAACTTGGTATGCAGTGGCAATGGCAAAATGATTATAAAGAAAGTTACGGTCAAGCTACAAGTATGGGGTTTTTCCGCCTGTTTACGTATGCATTACCTGAGCTTGGAGATGTCAGTAATCTGTGGTATGTACCGAATATGCTATTACAGAAAATACCGGCTGATGAATTTACAGCTACCACAAAGCTGAGTTTTTGTTCGCGTAATTCAGACCAGTATGTTGGTCTTGTCTGTATGTCGGCCGAATATTCGTCTGTGGGTCTGCAACGTACCGAGGACGGTTACGAGTTACAGATACGCCATAATCCGAATGCCATGCGTACTCACTTGACTGATGAGGTGTTAACTGTGGATACCTTGAAACCCACACAAAAAGGAACTCCACGTAAGGGACGTCCTGCGGAGATGCATATAAAGGATGTGTACCTACGCATGAGTATAAAAGACAGCAAGGTGAACTATGCCTACAGCATTGATGGAAAGAAATGGAAGAAGGCTGGTGGCGAGTATGCTATGGGTAAAGGACGTTGGATAGGTTCAAAAATAGGATTTTTTGCCGTTGATCCAAATAAGACCGGTCGCAAAGGATTTATTGATATCGACTGGTTCAGGATTTCCCGATAGCTACTCTGTAGTCGTATCTTGCAACGTTTGTTCCACATCTTGAAACGTGGGAGCGGTTTGTATCAAGGTGGATTTTCTACATTTGCTGTTGATAAATCAATGAATAATACCATGAACAGACAGAATTTACTTATTTTATTATGTATGCTTTTGCTTTTTCCCGTATCCGGACAGAGCAATAACCGTGAGAAATATAATTTCAACCCTGGATGGTTGCTTTATATCGGAGATACGCCGGGGGCGGAAAGAACGGATTTTTCCGATGAAAACTGGAAAAAAATTACTTTGCCCCGGGCTTTTAATGAAGATGAGGCATTTAAAGTACATATATGGGGAATGACGGATACTATAGCCTGGTATAGAAAACATTTCAGGCTCCCTAAGACTGCAAAAGGGAAGAAGGTCTTTATTGAGTTTGAGGGAGTACGGCAGGCGGCGGATTTCTATTTGAACGGCAAGCATATAGGATTGCATGAAAATGGGGTGATGGCGGTAGGCTTTGATCTGACTCCGTTTCTGAATTTTGGTGGAGAGAATGTGATTGCTCTCCGAACAGACAATGACTGGAGGTATAAGGAGCGTTCGACTGGAAGTTTGTTCCAGTGGAATGATAGAAATTTCAATGCCAATTATGGAGGAGTACCTAAAAATGTATGGTTGCACATTACTGATAAATTATACCAGACCTTGCCTCTATACAGTAATTTACAGACTACAGGGACTTACATCTATGCATCCGATATTAAGGTAAAGACCCGTGAGGCGGTTGTTCATGCAGAGTCACAGGTGCGGAATGAGTATGGCAAGTCCGTTCATGTGGATTATGAGGTGAGCATTTATGATTATGATGGAAAAAGGGTCAGTACATTCCGGGGACAACCGACGACAATGCAGTCCGGAGAAACAGTTGTATTGAAAGCTTCTGCACCGTTAAAAGATCTTCATTTTTGGAGTTGGGGCTATGGCTATTTATATGATGTGAAGACTACCCTGTTGGTGAATGGCCGTCCAGTGGATGAAGTTGTTACCAGGACAGGTTTCCGCAAGACTCGTTTTGGAGAAGGAAAAGTGTGGCTCAATGACCGTGTGTTGCAGTTGAAGGGATATGCGCAACGGTCCAGTAATGAATGGCCGGGAGTAGGAATGTCTGTACCGCCTTGGATGAGTGACTACTCTAACGGATTAATGATTGAGCATAATGCCAATCTTTTTCGGTGGATGCATGTCACTCCCTGGAAACAGGATGTGGAATCTTGTGACCGTGTGGGGGTGATACAGATGTTGCCTGCAGGAGATGCGGAAAAAGATGTGACCGGCAGACGTTGGGAACAACGGAAAGAGTTGATGAGGGATGTCATTATTTATATGCGTAATAATCCAAGTATTTTATTTTATGAATCGGGAAATGAATCAATCAGCCGTGAGCACATGGTTGAGATGATTGCCATACGGGATCAGTATGATCCGTACGGAGGAAGGGCGATAGGTTCCCGGGAGATGCTGGATATTCGTGAGGCTGAATATGGTGGTGAAATGCTTTATGTGAATAAAAGTGAACATCATCCTATGATTCAGACTGAATATTGTCGTGATGAGGGGTTGCGTAAATATTGGGACGAATATAGTTATCCGTTTCATAAACAGGGAGATGGTCCTTTGCACAAAGGACAGGATGCCGGAGCATATAATCAGAATCAGGACAGGCTGGCTGTGGAGTTTGTCCGACGTTGGTATGATTTGTGGCGTGAGCGTCCCGGAACAGGCCGGCGTGTCAATTCAGGAGGTGCGAAGATTGTGTTTTCCGATACGCAGACTTATGGACGTGGTGCCGAGAATTATCGCCGGAGCGGTGTGGTGGATCCGTTGAGAATCCCTAAGGATGGCTTCTTTGCACACAAGGTAATGTGGGACGGATGGGTGGATGTGGAAAACTATCATACTCATATTATTGGTCATTGGAATTATACTCCGGATGTGAGAAAACCTGTTTATGTGGTTTCATCGGGAGATGCAGTGGAACTGTTTGTAAATGGAAAATCCAAAGGTTTCGGCAGACAGGATTATCGGTTCTTGTTTACTTTTGATTCTGTGCAATGGGAGAAAGGGACGATTGAAGCCATATCTTACGATGAACAGCATAAAGAATTGAGCCGTCATTCTCTTCAAACCGTTGGAGAGCCTGAACGGTTAAAACTGACCTTGATGTATAGTCCGCAAGGCGTCTTTGCCGACGGCGCTGATATAGCTATGGTGCAGGTGGAAGTGGTGGATGGCAATGGAGAACGATGCCCGTTAGCTAATCATAAGATAAAGTTTGATTTACAAGGCCCGGCTGAATGGAGAGGAGGAATAGCACAGGCGGCAGATAATTATGTGTTGGCAAAAGAACTTCCTGTGGAATGTGGTATAACACGAGTGATGATCCGCTCGACAACGCAACCGGGAAATGTGGTGCTGAAGGTGGCTGCGGAAGGGTTGGCTTCAGAAGAAATAGCTTTCAGTACGCAGCCGGTAGAAGTTAAAAATGGCTTAAGTACCTTTTTCCCTTCCGTTGGGTTGCCTAGCCGCTTTGACCGTGGTGAAACTCCGTCCTCGCCCTCTTATAAAGAGACCAAAGTTGATGTCAGAGTGGCTGATGTTACAGCCGGAACAAATCAAAGGGATGCAGGGAAAAGTTTTGATGACAACGAATTGAGCGAGTGGAAAAATGATGGCAGGTTGAACACCGCCTGGATTACATATAAATTGGAAAGGCGTGCGGAAATAGATGATATCTGTATCAAACTGACCGGATGGAGGCAGCGTTCTTATCCGCTTGAAGTATATGCCGGAGAACACTTGATTTGGAGCGGGAACACGGAGAAAAGTTTGGGATATGTTCATTTGATGATTGACCGTCCGGTACGTTCTGATGAGATAACCATCCGTTTGAAGGGGGCTACTCAGGATTCCGATGCATTCGGCCAAATCATAGAAGTTGTGGAACCCAAGGCCGGAGAGCTTGATCTTTTCAAAGCTGAAGGAGGCAAGAAGGTACACAATGAACTCCGGATAGTTGAGGTGGAATTTTTAGAAACTTTGAATCAGTAATTTCAGAAATTAAGAAAATACGTCTATATTTACATCAATTATAAAATATCTTTTTATGAAAAATATATTCATAGGGTTGATAGCTGTTTGGGGGCTTTTTCTCGTTTCATGTGAAACAAGGGAGCCCATGGCTGAAGTAATAGAAAGAGGGCTGGAGGTTTCCAAACGGCAAGCTGTCTTTTTAGCGAAGGAAGTGGAAAATCAGAAAGGAAGGCTTCCACGGACTTATGAGGGTGGTGAACTGAAAACATCCGATTACCGGGCATGGATTTCCGGCTTTTTCCCGGGAGTGTTATGGTATTTGTATGAGAATACGCCTACGGATGAACTGAAAAGATATGCGGAACTATATACAGAACGGGTGGAGTCTGCCAAGGATATGACCACCACCCATGATTTAGGGTTTATGTTATATTGTAGCTTCGGAAACGGATATCGGTTGGCAAAGAATCCTCATTATTTAGAGGTGATGACTGTAGGAGCGGAATCCTTGGCAACTCGTTATGATGAGCGGGTAAAAGCTATCAAATCGTGGAATTCAAATGAAAAATGGCAGTTTCCCGTCATTATTGATAATATGATGAATCTGGAATTTTTGTTTTTTCTTGCTAAGACAACGGGGGAAAAACGTTTGATGAATATGGCTGACAGTCATGCACAGACCACTCTTCGACATCATTTTAGAGATGATTATAGTTGTTATCATGTAGTTTCTTATGATACGCTTTCCGGACAACCACATTTTAAAGGTACTCATCAGGGGTACGCCGACAATTCGGCATGGGCCAGAGGACAGGCATGGGCGCTGTATGGCTATACCATGATGTACAGGGAGACCGGAAAGACCGAATATTTGGAACAGGCGCGGAAAGTAGCTTCTTATATTAAGAATCATCCCAATTTGCCGGACGATAAAATACCTTATTGGGATTTTGACGCACCGGATATTCCTGCTGCTCCCCGGGATGCATCCGCCGCTGCTGTTATGGCATCGGGACTTATTGAACTGAGTCAGCTGGATAAAAGTAAGGAAGGAGCGGATTGGCTGGAGCTGGCAGAAATGCAGATTCGTTCTTTGTCCTCTCCGGAGTACCTTGCCGAACCGGAAACCAACGGAGGTTTTATCTTGAAGCATAGTGTGGGAAATTATAATAAGAATTCGGAAGTAGATGTTCCCCTGTCTTATGCAGATTATTATTATGTCGAGGCTTTGTTACGCTTAAAAAAACTACAGAATGAGAACTAGGAATTGTTTGTTGATTGCTTTTTGTTTTATTTTTTTGTGTGGAAAACTGTATGCTCAGCCCACAGGTAGTGAGGACCGTATGTACTGGGTGCAGACTTTAACAAGGATTGCTGATCCTGTGTTGGTCAATCTCAGTCAGGGCACGTTGAAAAAGAATATGCCGTTTGAGTCACTGTCTGATGAACCTTTACGTAGAAGTGTTTCCTATCTGGAAGCGGTAGGAAGAACCGTTTGCGGTATTGCTCCTTGGCTGGAACTGGGACCTGATGATACTCAGGAAGGAAAGTTAAGAGAAAGGTATATTCAACTGGTGGTTAAAGGACTGAAACAGGCTGTCGATCCGCAATCAGCTGATTATTTGATGTTTGATAACCGTCATTCCCAGCCCTTGGTAGATGCGGCTTTTCTTGTACAAGGTTTGTTGAGAGCTCCCAGACAACTTTGGGGAAATCTGGATGTGGATATTCAAAAAAAACTGGTGTATGAGTTGAAAAGAACGCGTGGCATAAAGCCTAATGAGAGTAATTGGTTGCTTTTCGCTTCGATGGTAGAAGCGGCCTTGTTGGAATTTACGGGGGAATATGATAGTCAGAGATTATATTATGGTGTAAACCGTTTCATTGATGAATGGTATAAAGGAGATGCCTGGTATGGAGATGGGGCAGAATTGCATCTGGATTATTATAACAGTTTGGTCATCCATCCGATGTTGACGGATGTATTGTATGTCATGAAAAAGCATGGATTGGAGCGTGCTGAGTTCTTGGAACGCCAATTGGTTCGTCAACAACGAATGGCTGCCCAGCTTGAACGGATGATCTCTCCGGAAGCCACTTATCCTGTAGTGGGCCGTTCTATCGTGTATCGTTTTGGCGCTTTTCATGCGCTTTCTCAAATTGCTTTGTTGGACAAGATTCCTCAGCCTCTTTCCAAAGGACAGATCCGTTCTGCTCTGACAGCTGTTATGCAGAGGCAGATATCTATGCCCGGTACTTTTGATGAAAACGGGTGGCTGAGAATTGGTTTTTCAGGCAGTCAGATAAATATGTCCGAACCTTATATAAATACAGGCAGTCTGTATATGTGTACAGCGGTCTTTTTGCCATTGGGACTTCCGGCAAATCATCCTTTCTGGACTGAGCCTTATAGTGAATGGACTAACCTGAAGGCATGGAAAGGTGTTGATGTAGGGGCGGATAAGGCTTTGAGAAAAGGTTAGGTGTTTATGAAAAGAAAAGTAACTTAACTTATTTACCCGGGTAAGTCAACTTAAATGCCGAAGTAACTTAACTTACTTGGTCTATGAAGATAGCTTACTTTTCATTGGCCAGTTTGTCTGATTTTAAAGAGCATGGAGATTTTTCCATATTAAAGGAAAAATCTCCATGCTTTATGTTTGTATGTCAATAGAATAGCTATTGTGTAATATGGAATCCCCCTCTACTTTTGCATGGAATAAATTATAAAACTTTAATTGATTGGCAATGGAAAACAACAAGATGTTCAAAAGTCTTTATGATCGTATTTTATCTGTGAAATTCCTAAATACAGTTTTAATAGGTTGTGCTGTAATGGGAGGGGCTTGTTCTCTTTCGCATCCGATAACCGATATGACCACCAAAGAAAAGGCTTGGGAGGAGTTTTCTCATCCTGTAGATTCCACCCGTACTAAAGTTTGGTGGTTTCATGGAGAGACAGAAACAACTCGTGAAGGTATAACCGCAGATTTGGAAGCTTACAAGCGTGCCGGAATTGGAGGGGTGGTATATTACGACCAGGTTCATGGAAAGGCGGAGAATGCGTTGCCTGCATTATCTCCGGCATGGTGGGATATGTTGCGCTTTGCAGCATCTGAAGCCAAACGTATCGGACTTTCCTTTGAAGTGAATCTTTCTAATGGTTTTGTAGCAGGAGGTCCTTGGATTACTAAAAGGTTGGGGATGCAACGTCTCATAGCCAGTGATACTCTTGTCAGCGGTGACCAACATTTCTCTGCTATACTTTCCAAGCCCGGAAAAGATGAATGTTGGGATGTGGCGGTACTAGCTTTTCCTGCTACCCGACAGAATTGGGAAACAAGTTACCACCGCCGTCCTCGTATAACGACAACCCCTTCTCATATTTTGGGTAAATCATTATTTCAGCCAGATGGTACACTCGTTACAATTCCTGCACGTGCTGCCGGAGAATCTGTTTTGGTGAATCTTGATTTTGGTGAGGATTTTACCGCTCGCAGCATCAGCTATCAGGTTCGTCCACGTGGGGCAAAATCTTCTACAGGGGCTATGAATCCTCCCGGGCATCCGGCTGAGAGTTTTTATGGCTTGGGGTACCAAAAATTACCAGATATAGGACAGTTGGAGGTTTCCAATGATGGTATTAATTATGAGAGAGTTTGTGATTTGAAACCTATTTATCAGACTCCGAGTAATCGTTGGATTCAAAAAACAATTTCATTCCCGGCAGTAAAAGCTCGTTATTTTCGTCTGAATTTTCACGATTGGTATCTTCCTAAAGATACTCGTCCGGATTTGGTGATAGGAAACTTTTCTCTCTCTTCACGTGCACGAATGGACCAATGGGAAGAACGTGCCGCACTCTATTCTGAATATATTCAGAGAAATCTAACACCACCTTATGAGGGCGAAGAGACGATAGACCCGGAAAAAATAGTAGACCTTACAGATAAAATGGATTCTGAGGGGAAGTTGGAGTGGGAGGTTCCGGCAGGAGAATGGGTGATTATGCGTTTTGCTCATGAGCCTACTGGCGGTCCGTTGAGACATGGGCGTGCCAATTTAATGGGATTGGAATGTGATAAAATGTCGGTAGAAGCGGTGACGGTTCAATGGGAAAATTATACCAAACCTATTTTGGATTCTTTAGCTGCTATCGGTTGTTTGCCTGCAGGAGTCACCATGGATAGTCATGAGGCCGGTTCGCAAAATTGGACTCCGGGGTTTGAACAGGAGTTTTTACATCGAAAAGGGTATGATATGCGTTGTTATCTGCCGGCTATGATGGGATATATCGTAGGTTCGGTGTCTCAGAGTGACGGTTTCCTATATGATATGCGCCGTACAATGGCTGATATGATTTCTGATAATTATTACGGCACGTTGCAAAAATTAAGTGATAAGGCGGGAGTGAATCTGACAGCACAGGCTGTGGGGAACGGATTGAGCCTGGTGGCGGATAATCTTCAGGCAAAAGGACGTGTTAATAAACCACAAGGTGAATTCTGGACTTCACATCCTGATGGAGGGTATGATGTGAAGGAAACTTCATCTGCCGCTCATTTTTACGGAAAGCCTATTGCTTCAGCGGAAGCTTTTACCGGCAGCCGTTATTATCACTGTTTTGCAGATCAGAAAAATTCGGCGGATTATGCTTATGCTTTTGGAGTGAATGAATTTGTGTTATGTGCGTCTGCTTATCAGCCTTGGATTGATAAATATCCGGGTAGTACGGCTGGCGGCAAGCATTATTGTCTGAACAGGAACAATACTTACTGGGAATATAGCCGCCCGTTCTGGGATTATCAGGCACGTTGTTCCGCATTGATGCGTAAAGGAGTGCCTGTTGTCGATATATGTGTGTATTTGGGACAGAATCCGCTGGTGAAATTGGTAACTTATCGCCTTCCTGAAATCCCCGAAGGTTATGATTTTGATGTTTGTACAGCTGAGGCATTAGTAGGGCGTACGATGGCTGTGGATGGTCGGTTGACCTTACCGACAGGAATTAGTTATAGTTTATTGGTGATTCAGCGTAATAATGATATGCCCTTGCATGTGTTGCGTCATATAGCTGGTTTAGTTAAAGGAGGTGTCATCGTTTGTGGGCCACGTCCGGATGGTTCCGATTCCTTGAAAGATAAAGCGGAATCGGAAGAATATCGAGCATTGGTTGATGAGTTGTGGGGAGAGTTGACTACTGTATCACAGATCCGTAAAGTCGGTAAGGGGAAAATTTATGAAAATATTCCATTGTCGGAGGTTTTGAAATATGAAAATATTCGTCCTGATATAGCAATAAAAAGTGGTAATACAGCGAAGGATAAAGTTTATTTTGTTCATCGTCGTTTATCGGATGCCGATGTGTATTTTTTGAATAATCATAGTGACAGAGCTTTTCATGATACTGTCCGGTTGCGTACGGATGCCCGACAGGCGGAATATTGGGATGCTGTGACTGGGCAACGTTATATGATACCTGTAAAAGCATCCGGAGAAAAAGGTATGTTGTTGAACTTGACTTTGGCTCCTCGTGAGTCTGGATTTATAGTGACTTCAAATAATCAGGCAACCGGTTTATTGCCGATAATAGCGGATGTACAAGAAACAATTACTCCGATTGAGGGTAGTTGGAATGTTTATTTTGATCCTCGCTGGGGTGGTCCCGGGAAAGTCGTTTTTGACGAATTGATAGATTGGACAGTGCATGCCGATACAGGTATCCGTTATTATTCAGGCACGGCGGTTTATCATAAAGAATTAAATCTGGCGATACCTGCTCAAAATGAACGGTTACTGCTTCGTTTTCCTCGCTTAGGTTCCTTAGCGCGTGTCTGGGTAAATGGAAAAGAAGTCGTTACTGTATGGTGCTCTCCTTGGGAGGCTGATATAACCTCTTATGTCCATGAGGGTAAAAATAATCTAAAAATAGAGGTGGTTAATTCATTGATGAACCGTATGATTGGGGATGCCTCACTTCCTGAATCTGAGAGGTTTACTTATGCTTATCCTCAAATAGCTACTCCGACTGATAAACTTGTGCCTTCGGGTATTATGGAGCAATTGAATTTGGTGTACCGACAGTGTCAGTAACAGGAAAATGCGTTTACATATCAATCAGGAACAAAACACTAAAATATTATACTTTATGAATTTACGTACTATTTTTATTTCATCGTTTCTGTCATTGAGCAGCCTGGGGGTGTTGGCTCAGGAACGGATTAATTTAAGCGGTACATGGCAATTTGCATTTGCCGCTAATCAAAAGGAGGCGGACCGTTTGGAAAGGTTTTATACGTCTGATTTTGCTAAAAGCAAATTTAAGTCAACTCCTGTTCCATCCAATTGGGCCTTGTTGGGATATGAAGAACCGGTTTATCGAGGATTCAAGGATAATCAAGCCGGTGAGGGATTTTATGTGAGGGAGTTTACAATTCCTCAGGATTGGAAAGACAAACGTATCTTGTTGCATTTCGGTGGTGTATGGTCATCGGCTGAAGTTTGGCTCAACGGGAACGAACTGGGGCGTCATGATTGCGGATATACTTCTTTTGCTTTTGATGTGACGAATAAGCTGAAAGTGGATGAGCCTAACAAACTGGCTGTCAGGGTAAGGCAGATCACCCGTGAGTATAAGTTTGATGTTTGTGATGACTGGACTTGGGGGGGTATTTATAGAGATGTAACTTTGGAGGCTATGCCGGCTAAACGATGGATTGATGATGTGGTGGTGCAGACAACTTTTGACCATTTGTTTCAAGATGCGAATCTGGACATACGGGTGATGATCAGTGATAAGCATAAGAATACATTGCCCGGAAATTATCCTAGTCCCGGCGAGCCTTATAAGCTATGTTTCACACTCACTGACAAAGAAGGCAAAGAGGTGGCACAAAGACAAATGGCTATACCTGCCCATGTTTCGACGGATCGGGAGATTTGTTTGAGCTTGCCGGTTGAGGCTCCGCACCAGTGGACTGCCGAAACTCCTTATTTGTATAGCCTGAAAGTGGAACTTTTAGAAAAAGAGGCAGTAACACATACACGTATGGAACGTGTTGGTTTCCGTCAGATTTCCACTGATGGAGGAGTCTTCAGAATTAATGGACAAGCAGTTAAACTTCGTGGGGTGAACAGGCATGATGAACATCCGGATGTAGGTCGTGCCACTACCCGTAAACAGTGGTTGGAGGACCTCACACTGATGAAGGCTGCCAATATCAATTATCTTCGTCTCTCACATTACACACCTGCCGAAGGGTTTATTGAACTATGTGATTCAATGGGAATGTATGTGGGTAATGAAGTGACGCTAGGGGGAGCCGGGGATTTGATGTATGATCCTTCATTCTCGGGGGCGGTTCTGCAACGTTCGTATGAAACGATTGTCCGGGATATAAACAAGCCGTCTATTATTTATTGGTCAATAGGTAACGAAGATCCTTTGACCTCTCTGCACATGGTTTCTGTAAAATTGGTCAAGGCACTTGATCCCACTCGTCCGGTACTGTTGCCTTGGCGTCCTGAAGAATGGCTTCCTAAAGAAGTGGATATTCTTGCTCCTCATTATTGGAACCCGCAGGAATATGACCGGCTTGCCGGACATTCCGGACGTCCTGTTATTTCGACTGAATACACACATGCTTATGGCAATGATGCGTTTGGAGGGTTGGAAGCACGTTGGAAGGCATTAACTAAACATCCTGCCGGAGCCGGAGCAGCTGTATGGATGTGGGCGGATCAAGGGGTTAAGACTCCTGTCCGAAAGAAAGAGAAAGATTTGAGTGAAGATGAATACTTAAGAATTAATACAGCCGGTTGGGATGGTATTGTGGATTCCTATCGTAATTTCACTCGTGACTATTGGGAGACGAAGGCCGTCTATGCTCCGGTTTACCCTGCTGTGGACAAAATTTCATTTGTACCCGGTCAGGATTCGGTACGTATTCCTATCCAAAATGATTTTGATTTTACGAATCTTAGTTCGGTAAAGATGGCTTGGTCTGTACGGGAAGATGAGAATGTATTATATTCGGGCACTGATTCCATGTATGGTTATCCTCATACAGTGTCGGACTTTAAATTGCCGGTAGAAAAACTAGTGACTGTTCGTCCGGGAAGAACTTATTATGTGTGGTTTATATTTACAGATGAAAAAGGAACAGAGATCACTCGCAGGGCTGTTGAACTTTGCCCTCAGACAGAACAACCGATATCTGTTCCTGTTTGTCGTGAACTTTTGGTTACTGAGGCGGATCAGGTTACCATTGAGGCTGGTGATGTTCGCTATGTGTTTAGTCCGAAGAATGGACAATTGGTGTCTGCGGAACTAAAGGGAAAGCAGTTGATAAAAGACTTGTATCCGGCTATCTGGCGTAAATTAAATCAAGGTGAGACTTCCGGATTTGGTAAAGAAAATCTTCGTAAGGCTGTCGATCTTACTCATTATACGTCATCGGTAACAGCATGGAAGGTGGAGAAGACGCCAACCAATGCGGTTATCCGTACTACTGTGGATTATAGGGTGGATCAGGAGAATCGTTTTACAGTGACTTATCGTTATTCAATAGGAGTGGATGGACGCTTGAACGTTTATTATCAGATTCTTACTAAAGTAGCTGTACCTTGGTTGCCTATTGTTGGTATGTCCATGCAGTCTGTATCCGGGCTTGATCAGGTACATTGGTTGGGATTGGGCCCGTATGATGCTTATCCTAATAAGCAGGCTGCTCCTATATTGGGTGTATGGGGAGGAACTGCGGGAAGTCCGGATGTGACGGGAATAAAAGCGATGCGCTGGATGGAACGTTCCGGATCTGAAGGAACCATACATGTTTCGAATTCTGGTTATATGGAGAATGACGCAATGTGCCCGGAAAGAACTTATATTTTATCAGGAGTATTCGGTCGTCCGGAGAAAGGACGCCGTGCTGAAGAATCGGTTCCTCAACTTCGTACAGATACAGGAAATCCGTTTGTAGGCGAGTTCAGTATTATGTTGAAGGCAGTTCGCTAGATTGTTTTCTTGAATGGGTGGAAGATTTTCCATGAATGAAGCCAAAAGTCCATAAATTATCACTGTATATAGGTAATGCAGTATTGTAGGAAAAGAAGTGACTTTATACGTTTGTACATGGCAAAGATATCTGAAGCCGGTAAAATAAAAGCATGCTAAATGATATTGATTACAAAACTTTAATTCGTTAATAATGAAAAACAACAGGAAACAAAGAGGCGCTTATAATGAAGTGTCTTTTAGAATGGTATTTTTATTAGTCTTTTTAATGACTACTGTTACCGGATTTGCACAAAATAAGACGGTATCGGGTATTGTAGTGGACAAGGCAGGTGAGGCTGTAATTGGTGCCAGTGTATTGGTTAAAGGGACCTCAAATGGTACTATTACTGATTTTGATGGAAAGTTTACTCTCTCTAATGTTCCCGAAAAAGGGATTATTACTATAACCTATATTGGATATGAGGGACAAGATATTTCGATAGCTGGAAAAAATACATTGAAAGTAATTCTGGCTGAAGATACTGAAACATTGGACGAAGTAGTGGTTGTGGGGTATGGTACACAGAAAAAAACTGATTTGACAGGTTCTGTCATGTCAGTGAAATCGGAGGATATTACTTCTGTAACAGCGAATAATCCCGTTCAAGCCTTACAGGGAAGGGTGACTGGCGTTTCGGTTGTAACGGATAGCCGTCCCGGCAAGTCACCTACCTTGCGGATTCGTGGTAATGGTTCTATCAGTGCAGGAAATGATCCCTTGTATGTAGTTGACGGATTTCCTTTGATGAATGGTTCATTAAATGAAATTAATGCTAATGATATTGCTTCAATGGAGGTGCTGAAAGATGCTTCTGCTACTGCTATTTATGGTTCCCGTGGTTCAAATGGTGTTATTATGATTACAACCAAAACAGGTGCCAAAGATTCTAAATCACTTACACTTAATGCTAATTATGGTTTTCAGATGCCGGGCAGATTGGTGGAAACAATGAATCATGAACAGTTTGTGGACTTTATTAATTCTGCTTATATGAATTCTAAAGGGATTACGATATATAATGATGAGAATCCTGCTCCTAATATACATACAGATTGGCAGAGGGAAACCATCAAGAGTAGTAGTCCTGTGCAAGACTATAGTATTTCTTTAAATGGTACTTCGGGTGATACACAGTATATGATGTCGGGTGGAGTTTATCTTCAAGATGGTTTGTTGTCTAATTATGATTATAATAAATATACTTTTCGTACTAATTTGCAGCATAAGTTTAATAACTTTATAAAGTTGGGAACACATATGCAGTATACTTATTCTGAAGGAGGGCTTGCAACAACTACTAATTATGATGGGGCATTGACCGAATTATGGCGTTATGGTTGGCCTACATTGCCTGTCTATCGGGAGGATGGAAGCTATGCAATACCTAATGATAATCCAGCCATATCCAGTTATTTTGATAGTGGTATTAAATGGAATGCAGTTAATTATTACAATGAGGTGAAAAGAGAATCTAGTGTAAGTCGTTTGTTTGGTGATATTTATGCTGAATTTCAGTTGGCTAAAGGGTTGACATTCAAAACAAATTTTGGACTTGATATAGCTAATACCAGAGATTATAATTATATAACTTCGGATTATACTTTATCCACAGGAACTGGCCAGGGTGGAAACGGATATTCTAAGAAGATAAGTAGAATAACTGAAAATATCCTTACCTATACCAATACATGGGGGAAGCACCGTCTTACAGCAACAGGGGTGTATTCATGGCAAAATTATATTTATGAGGATCTTTCTATCGATGGAAAGGGATTTGCTAACGATGAAACCGGGGCATGGGATATATCTCAAGCGAGTAGAGAAACAGTAGATTATGGTAGTGATAAATATCAAAATTCATTAGTTTCATGGACTGGTCGTGTATCTTATGCTTATAATGACAGATATCTCTTGACGGCAACTGCTAGATATGATGGCTCTTCCCGTTTTGGAGCAAATAACAAGTGGGGATTTTTCCCATCTGTTGGTTTGGCTTGGCGTGCAAGTCAAGAGGCATTTTTAATTGATAATAAATATATTACTAACTTAAAATTACGTGCCAGTTTCGGTGTAACAGGTAATCAGGAGATAGGTAATTATAAGTCATTGGCGCAATTGAATGCAGATAATTACATTTATAATGATGGAGAACTTCAAGGATATTATGAAAGTATAGGTAATCCAGACTTGAAGTGGGAGCGTGCCAATCAATTTGATATTGGTATTGATTTATCCTTATGGAATCGTTTGCACATTACTGCCGATTATTACTATCGTAAGACTTCCGATTTGCTTTATCAAGTTCCCATTCCTTCCACTTCAGGATTTTCTTCTATGCTGAGTAATGTTGGTTCCGTATTGAATAAAGGATATGAACTTTCAATTACAGGGAATATTGTTAATACAAATGATTTTAAGATAGATGCTACTATCAATCTTAGTCGTAATATTAATAAAGTGAAGGAACTTTATAATAATGTGGAATCTATTACACTTAGTTCCGGATTAGGGCTTAGCCGCTATTTAAAAGTTGGAGAATCTCTTAATTCCCGTTATGCTCTTCTTTCTGATGGCATTATCCGTACAGAGGAACAATTGAAAAAATATCGGAAAATTGAAGGTACGGCCAAATTGGGAGATGAAATGTATAAGGACTTGGATGGTGATAATCAGATAACTGCGAAAGACCAAGTAAACATAGGCACTACAGATCCTAAACTTATTTATGGTATAGGTTTGAATGTACAATACAAGAAGTTTAGTTTGAATATATTAGGAAATGGTGCCCATGATTTTGTCGGTGGTACGTCTTATTTGCAAATAGCAGAGAACCAGATAAATTCTAGCGTGATTTGTATGCCTTCGTTATATGCTTATGAGCGAATGTGGAGTGAATCTAATCCGTCAGGAACCTATCCTGCACCGGGAGCTTCCAATGTTCATGAAAGTGATCGTATAAATTCCGGATGGAACTATTTCGTGGTAAAAAGTATAGCCTTAAGTTATGATTTTGGTAAGAATCCTATTAAAGGGATTAAAGGTATCAAAAGTTTGAGTGCAACAGTGAATTTTCAGAACTTCATCACTTTCTCTAATCAGCGCGGCTATAATCCGGAAAATGGTGATATTAAATATCCATGGGTGAAAATTGTGAATATTGGAGTTAATGCGAAATTTTAATTAATAAATAATAAATGAATATGAAATCAATATATTTACGCAAAAAAATGTTGGTTGCGTGTAGGCGGCCTGTTGTTGCAACTCTGCTTGTGATTGTTGCTCTGTTTTCTAGCTGTACGGGTTTGACTGAGTCACCTTATACTTTTGTTGATCCAGGTAATTATTATAAGTCGGAAGAAGAATTGGAAAGTGCCTTGAACTCAGTTTATGCTGATTTTCGTAATTTTGCTAGTAATTATAAAACTTTGATGATTTTGGAACTTGTGACGGAACATGCCATGCCGGCTCATGCTTCTAAGGATGGAGTTATATCATTCAATTGTTGGCAAGGGGTAAATCAAGCTACTACCTACAACATTCAGATATGGGATAGTGGATATGAGATGATTAACCGATGTAATGTGGTTCTTGGGCGTGGTGATGGAGTGAACATGTCCGATGAAAAAAGAAATCAAATCTATGGACAGGCTCGTTTCTTTCGTGCATATACTATGTTTGTTTTGCTTCGTCTTTATGGGGGACTTGCTATACCAGAATCTTATACTGTCGGATTGGATGGTCTTGAAATTCCTCGGAAGACAGTAGATGAGACTTATGATTTTATTATTCAAGACCTGGAATATTGCATTGCAAATTTACCGACGCGTTCACAGTGGGGAAGCGGTTCTTATTATAAGGCAAGTAAAGGGGCTGCCCAGGCGTTGTTGGGTGATGTCTATTTGACTAGAGGTTGCATGGATAATAATAATACGGTTTATTTTCAAGAAGCTAAAAAACAATTGGGGGATGTGATTAATTCTGGTGAATATGAACTATTACCTGATTATAAATCTTTGTGGTATTGGTTTGTGGAGGAGGCTTCTAAAAATACGAAAGAGTCTTTGTTGGAGGTCCAATTCGGACCTACTCAAGTGAGTTCGTTGCATTGTAATTTTGGAATAAATGTTACAGATGAAAGTTTAGGAGGTAAAATGTATCATCGTTCGGCAATTTCACATAAGGATTATCTTTCTTATCAAGACGATGATGTGCGTAAACAATGTTTTCTAACAGAATATACCATAACTGGTACAGATACCCGTCGTTATTTTGAACCTGAATATAAAGGCTTTTCAGGTAAAGGCGAAGGTAAATGGCCATCATCTGCTCCAGGAAATATGAAATTTTATGATCGGACTAAGTCTTGCTATGAAACAGGAGGTTCGAAAGCAAATTTAATTGCAATCCGTTATTCAGATATACTATTGAATTATGCTGAAGTGGAAAATTATCTGAATGGTCCTACGTCTGATGCGTATGAGAAGTTAAATAAAGTACATCAGCGTTCCTTATCGATTCCTGTAACACCGGGACTCTCAAAAGAGGAGTTTGATGATGCAATCTATCAGGAACGTACATGGGAGTTGGTTGGTGAAGGTTATTTATATTTTGACGAATTACGTACAGATCGTTTGGGAAAAAACGTTTATGAATATAAAACCTATATGTATGAGAATGGGTATTTTAATTGCCAAAAATTACAGTTCGTGCCCCAAAAAACATTTTTATGGAAGATTCCTCAAACGTCTTTGGATTCTAATCCTGCATTAGAGCAAAATCCGGATAACATATCGGATCCAAGATATCCGCTTAAATAGATTTTTAAGGTATTAAGTTAAACTAAGGTGAGCAATGTATGTGATAACGATTGTCTGTGATAGATAGTCGTTGTCTTTTTAAAGAGTAATATTGTTGTGGTGAACTATAATATTTAATTTTTTTCTATTCTAATGGTTTCTTAGAGCATTGTTGTGAATTAATTTGTGAAAATAAATAAAAATAGAAACAATGAATAAAAGACAAACTATAAAAGTGTTAAGGAGGATTGTAATGGGTAGTATCCTTACACTAGGATATTCTGCATGTTCTCCATTTCGTCCGGATGTAGCAGACTCGGCAACCATCAAAGAAGCGTGGGATGAATTTTCCAATCCGGCAGATTCTGCACGTACTAAGGTTTGGTGGTTTCATGGTGAGACAGAAACGACTCGTGAAGGAATTACTGCAGATTTGGAGGCATATAAGCGTGCCGGTGTAGGAGGAGTGGTTTATTACGATCAGGTGCATGGAAAAGGAGAGCATGCACTACCCGCTTTTTCTGTTGAATGGTGGGAAATGTTGAAGTTTGCAGCATCTGAGGCAAAGCGTGTCGGACTTTCTTTTGAAATAAATCTTTCGAATGGATATGTGGCGGGAGGACCTTGGATTACAAAAGCTTTAAGTATGCAACGTCTGACAGCAAGTGATACTATTATTAGAGGAAAACAACAGTTTGCTGCGGTATTACCAGCACCGGGTGATGATGAGTTTTGGGATATTGCAGTATTGGCGTTTCCTGTTCCTCAAAATCAATGGATGACAAATAATAGTCAGCGTCCAAAGGTAACATGTAATTTGCCGGGAGTTTCCGCTGAAGATTTCTTTTGTAAAAAAAGCAGATTGACGACTATACCTCCCCAGCAACCTGGCAAGTCTGTTTATATAAATCTGGATTTTGAAACTTCTTTCACAGCTCGTTCTATTACTTATCGGGTAAGCAAGCGGAGTAAGGCATCTACCGGTGCCATGAATGTTCCGGGAGCTCCTGCTGATGAATTTTATGGATCGAGTTATGTAAAACAGCCACCTTTGGGGCAGTTGGAGGTTTCGGATGACGGCATAAATTATAGTAAGGTGTGCGATTTAAAACCCATTTATCAAGCTGCTGCTTCTCGATGGGATCAGAAAACAGTTTCTTTTCCGGCAGTGACCGGACGGTACTTTCGTTTGAATTTACATGATTGGTGTCTTGCCGGAGATCAACGTCCTGAAATGGCTTTGGGCAATGTCACATTATCGTCTCGTGCCCGTATAGACCAGTGGGAAGAGCGTGCGGGCTTTTATTCCGAATATATTTTGAAAAACCTGACTCCGGCTTATACGGATGAGGAGATTATTGATCTGAAAACTATTGTTGACTTAACTTCAAAGATGGGAACGGACGGAAGATTGGAATGGGATGTTCCTGAAGGTGATTGGGTGATTATGCGCTTTGCACATGAGTCAACAGGTGGGCCGTCTAAGCATGGCCGTGCGAACTTGAAAGGTTTGGAGTGTGATAAGATGTCTGTAGAAGCAGTGACTACACAATGGAATAATTATGCTGCGAGGATGATTGATACGCTTTCCGCTATCAATGTGAAGCCTGATGGAGTAATTATGGATAGTCATGAAGCGGGGGCTCAGAATTGGACTCCGGGATTTGAACAAGAATTCCTGCGTCGTAAGGGGTATGATCTTTTTTCATATCTACCTGCCATGATGGGATATATTGTGGGCTCGGTTACTGAGACTGATGCTTTCCTTTATGACTTGCGTCGTACTGTTGCTGATGTTATTTCTGATAATTATTTTGGAACTCTCCAGACCTTATGTAATAAGGCTGGTGTGGATTTTACAGCACAGGCAACTGGTAACGGGCTAAGTCTTGTGGCTGATAATCTGCAAGCGAAAGGACGTGTTCAGAAACCGCAAGGAGAATTTTGGGCAAAGCATATACATGGCAGTTATGATATAAAGGAAGCTTCTTCGGCAGCGCATATTTATGGAAAACGTATTGCTTCGGCTGAGGCATATACTGATGCTAAGTTCAGCCAATCTTTGGCAGAATTAAAGAATCTTGCTGATTTTGCTTATGCGGCTCAGGTTAATGAATTTGTTGTGTGTGCTTCTGCTTATCAGCCTTGGTTGGATAAATATCCCGGCAGTACAGGAGGAGGACGTCACTATTGTCTGAATCGGAATAATACTTATTGGGAGTATAGCCGTCCTTTTTGGGATTATCAGGCGCGTTGTGCCGGATTGATGCGGAAAGGAATGCCTGTGGTGGATCTTTGTATTTATGTAGGACAAAATCCACCGGTGAAACTGCTGACTTATCGCCTTCCCGAAATACCGGAAGGTTATGATTGGGATGTGTGCACATCAGAAGCTTTGACAACTCGTATGTCTACTCATGGAAGCAAGATTGCATTACCTGATGGCATGTGCTATAAAATGTTGGTTGTGCAGCGTAATAATGATATGCCTTTACACGTATTGCGTCATATTGCCCAGTTGATTGAACAAGGAGGAGTGGTTTATGCTCCCCGTCCCGATAGCTCTGCTTCTCTTAAAGATAAGGTGGATTCTGTTGAGTATAAAAAGATTGTTGATCAATTGTGGGGGAAGGAAGACGTTGTTTCGGGTAAACGGTCTGTAGGAAAAGGAACGCTGTATTGGGGGATGTCATTGGCGGAGGCTTTGCGTCAAGCAGGTATTCGTCCGGATATGGGTATTGTAAGCGGGAATACTCCGACAGATAAGGTCTATTTTGCTCATAGGCGTTTGGCGGATGCTGATGTTTATTTTGTTGATAATCATAGTCAGCGATCATTTAAAGATGAGGTGGTTCTGCGTACCTCTTTATCGAATGCTTCTTATTGGGATCCTGTAACTGGTAAACGATATAGGTTACAGGCTCGTTTGGTAGCGGAAGGATTACATGTTAACATTACATTGCTTCCCGGTGAATCGGGTTTCATTGTGGTTTCTGATGACAGTCAAGAAGAACTAATGTTGAAACCAACCCGTGAGAACGAGCGGTTGGAAGCTATAAAGGGAGATTGGCAGGTTTATTTTGATCCACGATGGGGAGGACCTGGAGAAGTGGTCTTCCCAGTGTTAACGGATTGGACGAAACATGCCGATTCAGGTATTCGCTATTATTCGGGTACAGCCGTTTATCGTAAAAAAATCAATTTAGGAAAGGCTGCGGCAAATGAAGAAATAATTCTTCGTTTTGACAGCTTGAATTCTATAGGACGGGTTTGGTTGAATGGACAAGAAGTTTCAACTGTTTGGTGTACTCCGTGGGAGGCAAATCTGACTCCTTTCGTGAAAAATGGTGAGAATAAGTTGGAAATAGAAGTCGTAAACTCGTTGATGAACAGAATGATTGGTGACGCTTCGTTGCCTGAATCCAAACGACTGACTTATTCCTATCCCGAAATAGCCAAATCGACAGACGGATTGGTTCCTTCTGGAATTACAGGTGAAGTGTGGTTGGTACGTCGCTTTTTACAATGTATTAATTAAATAATTAAGTTTATGTCATTAACAAGTATTATTTGTGGCATAGCGTTGCTGACAATAGGTGAAGTTGGGCCTCAGAATATGCCCGATACTATAGAACCTGTTGAATCACCGTTTGTTATGCCTTTGTTTGAAAGGCCTGTTTTTCCCGAATCTACCATATTGGTAAGGATGGAACAGGAAGGTATGTCCACTAAACCGATTCAGGAGGCTATTGATAGTATGAGTTGCCGAGGTGGTGGAACGGTGGTAGTTCCTCCCGGTGTATGGCGGACAGGACGCCTTATCTTGAAGAGTAATGTAAATTTGCATCTTTCGGAAGGAGCGGAATTACGTTTCAGTGGTAATATAATAGATTATCTTCCGGCTGTTTTTACACGGGATGAGGGGGTGGAGCTTTACTCTCTTGGAGCTTGTTTGTATGCTGATGGACAGGAGAATATTGCATTGACTGGAAAGGGAAAAGTAGTTGGACCACCTACCAGTTGCGAGATATACAAGTGTAATGAAAGTATGTCTAGTGACAAGGTGATAAGAAAACCGCTTGCCGACCGTATTTATGATGGAAAGAATGGTGAAGGAGTCTTTTTGCCTAAGACATTTGCCCCTATCAATTGTAAGAATGTCTTTGTAGAAGGTGTTACATTTGAACGGGGACTGTATTGGAATATTGTACCACAATATTGTGAACATATTTTGATTCGGGGGATTACAGTGAACAGTTTCGGACATGGACGTACGGATGGTATTGATATTGATTCAAGTAATGATGTACTGATAGAATACTGTTCGCTCGATTGTCAGGACGATTGTTACACCATGAAGTCCGGGCGGGGTAAGGATGGATTGAAAGTGAATCGTCCCACTAGTAATGTCGTTATACGTAAAAGTATAGCACTGAGGGGAGCAGGCGGTATTGTGTGTGGTACTGAGATTGCCGGTGGAGTGAGAAATGTATATATGTACGATTGTGTTTTTGAGGGAACAGACCAGGCTTTCCGTTTTAAAACTCGTCGTCCACGAGGAGGTTTTGTGGAGAATATATATGTGGAACGGGTGCGGGCTAATGTGAAAAGACAGGCTTTGTATTGCGATATGCTTGGTTCTGCCCGCTGGGTAGGTGAGTTGGCACAGCGTTATCCGGCCCGTGAGATAACTCCACTTACACCGTGGTTTGCTAATATTTCCATTCACGATGTGGAGATCACCGGATGTAGCACATTGGTGGATGTGTCTGCATTACCGGAGAAGCCGGTGAAGAACTTTTTTTTCGGCAATGTCAAAGCACATTGTGATCGGATTGGCAAAATATGCGATGCCACAAAATTCTCAATGAAAGATGTAAGAATAGAGAGTTGTGATACAGTAATGCGTATTGATAATTGTGATTACGCCTCTTTCTTTGGGTTCAGCAATGTAACTACAGGTAGTTCGGTGAAGATAGAAAAAACGGGAGGAGAATGTCGCTATTTAAATGTGCAGACATATCCTCTTGTCCCAGTAAATTATCAGTCCATTCGTCCTGGTGAAGTGTGGCTTGATACTGAAGGAAAACCTATTCAGGCCCATGGGTTTCAAGTGACTTTTCGTGAAGGCAAATATTATTGGTATGGTGAGGATAAAACTCATACTCTGTTTGGTACCAATCGGATGTTTGGCGGAGTACGTTGTTACTCATCTACTGATTTTTACAATTGGAAAGATGAGGGGAGGATAATTGAACCTGCTACTGATCCACATTCACCTTTGCATCATTGTCAGAAATTGGAACGCCCACATATTCTTTATTGTGCCAAAACAGGCAGGTATGTATGCTGGCTGAAATCACAAAGTAATGATGGGCATTTTGTTATTCTAGAAGCTGAACATTTTATGGGACCCTATCATTTTGTCCGCAATCTGAAACCTAATGGCTTTGCTGTGGGGGATTTTGACATGTATGCTGATCCCGATACAGGAAAAGGTTATGTTTGGTTTGAGCGTCCTCATTGGGAGCAGATATGTGCTGAACTTTCTGATGATTATACAAATGTAAATGGCCGGTATTCAGAACATTTTGTTGGAAAGGTTCCACCGTTTACACGTGAGGCGGCAGCACATTTTGTAATGGATGGTAAACATTATATTTATACATCAGGGACAACTAGTTATACTCCCAACCCTTCGGAAGTAGCGGTATTCGATGATTATCATGGTGAATATACGGTGTTAGGGAATCCACACATAGGTGATGAGTATGCACATTCTTTTTGCTCGCAGATTACAAGTGTGATAAAGATTCCGGGAAAGGATCTTTATGTGGCTATGGCCGATCGTTGGCTACCGCATACTAATAAAACGGATATACCCAAGAAAGACTGGCAGTCTTTCTTGACCCGGTACAAGGATCACCGTCCTTATCCAAAGGATTTTGCAACTCCTAAAGTGGCCGACAGATTTTATACGCTTGTTAATCCTAATCAAGATGTATATAAGGCTACTTATGTATTTCTGCCAATTGTGGTGAAGGATGGCATACCGATGATAGAGTGGAAAGATGAATGGAAACTGGAAAACTATGAATAGATGATTTTTCTTTTGTTGATAGGGCACATCCGTTTATTTTTACTATCTTTGCTAATATGGCGTATGTCGGGAAAATGATGTACGTCATATATTTAAATGCCTGGTATGAATCTGATTGAAATTGTATGAAAACATATATTTGTCTGTTATGGGTTGTTTTTGGGTGTATAGGTTGGGAAATGCATGCATCGGTAGATGTACATCCTACTTTTATCACGACTAGTGACGGATTGGCGAATAATTCGGTACGTTATCTGTTTCAAGACAGCAAAGGGTTTATTTGGATGGGTACATTAGATGGGCTGAGCCGCTATGATGGCCATTCATTTGTGACATTCCGTCCGGAATCAGGCGATAAAATTTCTTTGGCAAATCATCATGTAAAGAAGATACAAGAAGATCGAAATGGTTTCTTATGGTTTATCACTGCTCCGGAATTAATGAGTTGTTACGATTTGAAACATGATTGTTTTGTTGATTTTACGGGGTGTGGGGAATATAGACGGCCTTACAATAAAATATTGGAAACTGCTGTCGGGGATATTTGGCTGTGGCATCATCAGAGTGGATGTCGTAAAATAGTCTGTAAGGATGGAATTCACTCTTCTGTATCTTTTACAAAGGAAAATGGGAAATTATCAACTAATGCAGTGAATTCCGTTTATGAGGATGAACAGGGAGTGATTTGGATTTGTACTCAGCTTGGGCTGTTTCAGGTGACAGGAGAGGGATATACCCAGGTAGTTCAAGATAGTTTGTCTTTTGTAGGGGCGATGTCTTTTCGTCACAAGATTTTTTTTGTAACCTCTGATGGAGGTATTTATGAAAAGTCTTCAGGTAAGAATTTGTTTTTGACAGCCCGGTTGCCGTGGAAACTTTCTGCTTTTAATACCTATGAGTCCTGTCGTTTACAGAACGATTGGGTGTTTTTTACTCCTGAGGGTGGAGAGGTGTTTAGTATGTCTGAGAAAAGATTGATTCATGATTCATCGCTTGATATTCGTTTAGGAAAATGTGAAAAGGATAATTTGAATAATCTGTGGATTTCCAATGGCACTGGTCTTGTACATTATATTGATGTCCGGACACGTGCCGTCCGGATTTTTAGATTAATGTCTGATGAAAAAGTTAAGTTGATAGGGGATGAACGTTATCATATCATACAAGATGTTCCACGTGGACTGATATGGATTTCTACCTATGGTAATGGTTTGTTTGTTTATGATTCTCAAAAAGAGGAGATGACCCATTACTCGTATCATGTGGATGAGTTTAATCGGGTGAATTCTGATTTTCTTTTATATGCTATGGGCGACAGAACCGGTAATATCTGGTTGGGATCAGAATATTCCGGCATAGCTTTATTGTCAGTATTAAATGATGGGGCAACTTATATTTATCCTGAAAATGAGAAATTGGTGGATCGTTCCAATACCATACGTATGGTTACGTGTATGGAGAATGGGGATGTGCGGGTAGGAAATCGTCGGGGGGGATTGTTTGCTTATGACTGTCACTTGAATTTATTGCTAAGAAATTATTATCATCTTAGTGTCTTTGCTCTCAAAGAGGATGACAAAGGGCAAGTATGGATGGGAACCCGTGGGAATGGATTATGTATAGGCGATAGATGGTATGTGCATCGGGCTGATGATGTGAATTCACTTGCACATAATCATATTTATGATATCTATAGGGACTACCGGGATAGAATGTGGATTGGAACTTTCGGGGGAGGACTCGATTTGGCTGTTTATCAGAAAAACGATTTTGTGTTTCGTCATTTTTTGAAGGGGAGTTTTGGAGAGCAAGAGGTTCGTACTATTACTGCTGATAGGAATCATTGGATGTGGGTAGGAACCAATAATGGTATTTATGTATTCCATCCGGATTCTTTGTTGAATGATTCGCGGCAGTATTACGTTTATAATTTGGATAATGGGAAAATACGTAGCAATGAAATTCGTAATATTTTTTGTGACAGCAAAGGTCGTATGTGGATTGGAACCACCGGTAAAGGCTTTTCTGTCTGCCAGTCAAGACAAACTTATGATCAGTTGGAATTCCGGCATTATGATGAGGATGACGGGTTGGTAAATAATGTAGTCCAGTCTATAGTGGAGGATAGAGATGGAAAAATCTGGCTGGGTACCGAATATGGAATGTCCCGGTTTGATCCGGATACGGAGGTTTTTGATAGTTTCTTTTTTTCAGCGATAATGCCCGGCAATGTCTATTTGGAGAGTAGTGCCTGTGTTATGAAAAACGGACATTTGCTGTTTGGAACGAATCATGGTTTGGTTGTGGTCGATCCTGAAAAAGTCATGCCACAGCATGTCGTTTCTCCGGTGGTTCTCACTGATTTAAAAATAAATGGAATTTCTGTTCGTCCCGGGGATATTGATTCTCCTTTGACAGAGGCATTAAGTTATACAAATAGAATAGAATTGAAATATTATCAGAATTCATTCAGTATAGATTTCTCTACTTTTGACTATTCTATGGCAAATGATGCCAAGTATATTTATAAGTTAATTCCATACGATAAAGATTGGGGAGTCCCTTCCTCCTTGAATTTTGCAGCTTATAAAAATTTGTTGCCGGGTACTTATCAGTTACATGTAAAAGCATCCAGTGCTTCCGGTGTATGGGGGGAAGATGAAACCGTATTACAGATTGTTATTACTCCGCCTTTTTGGAAAACAGGTTGGGCCTTTGCCATTTATATAATGCTGATTTGTATGGCAATGTATATGACATTCAGACTAATCCATAAGTTTGCTATCTTGCGGAATCGTATTCAATTAGAAAAACAGTTGACAGAATATAAGTTGGTCTTTTTTACCAATATCTCTCATGAGTTTCGTACCCCGTTGACGTTGATCCAAGGAGCCTTGGAAAAAATAGAGGCTATGGGTAGGGGTTCTAAAGAATTGGCTTATCCTATAAAAGTGATGGATAGAAGCACGCAGCGGATGCTCAGATTAATCAATCAATTGCTGGAATTCAGAAAAATGCAGAATAATAAACTGGTTCTTTCATTAGAAGAAACAGATGTTATCGTTTTTCTTTACGATATATTTCTGAGTTTTAGGGAAACGGCGGAATCTAAAGAAATGGAATTTAAATTTATTCCTTCTGTCAGTTCTTATCCTATGTTTGTTGATAAAGGTAAACTGGATAAGATAGTCTATAATCTTCTGTCCAATGCATTTAAGTACACACCGGAGGGCGGGAAAATAGTTTGTTCGGTAGATGTGGAAGAAGAAACAAAAAAATTGATCATTTCCGTGTCAGACACCGGTATTGGTATTCCTTTGGAGAAACGCGGGCAACTTTTTTCTCGATTTATGCAAAGTAGTTTCTCTGGTGATAGTATGGGAATCGGGTTGCATTTGACTCACGAACTTGTAAATGTGCATAAAGGAAGCATTGAATATGCGGAGAATGAAGGACAGGGTTCTGTTTTTACAGTCACTTTGCCATTGGATAGTTCTGTATATGAGTCAAAAGATTTTTTGATCTCTACAGCCTTAATGGAAGAAACGGATCATACAGACGAAGGCATTCCGTGCCGTCTCGTAAAAGAAGAACAGATGGCGGCTCCTTTAAACAAGAAAAAGATATTGATCATTGAAGATGATACTGATATTCGTGAATTTTTGAAGAAAGAAATATCTGTTTATTTTGAGGTGGTAGCCGAGGCTGATGGTGTGGCGGGTTTTGAACGTGCACGGACTTATGATGCTGATCTGATAATATGTGATGTCCTAATGCCGGGAATGAATGGGTATGAAGTAACCCGTAAGTTAAAAAATGAATTTAGTACCAGTCATATTCCGATCATTCTGCTGACAGCAATGGGAACTACCGAAAATAAATTGGAAGGAGTAGAAAGTGGGGCGGATGCGTATGTAACCAAACCGTTCAGCTTAAAATTGCTTTTGGCACGGATGGTTCAATTGATTGACCAGCGTGAAAAGTTACGTGAGAAATATGTGAATGATCCCAGTATAGAGCGACCGGCTATTTATACTTCTGATAAAGATAAACAGTTCCTTGATAAATTGCAAGCTATTATAGAGCAGGAGTTGGGAAATTCGGAATTTACGATGGAAGACTTTGCTGCCCGGATGAAATTGGGGCGTACTGTATTCTCTAAAAAAGTTCGTGGTTTGACAGGGCATACTCCTAATGAATATTTCCGTATTATTCGTCTGAAGAAAGCGGCGGAATTATTGTTGGAAGGTAATTATAATGTGAGCGAAGTTTCTTATAAAGTAGGTATCAGTGATCCGCTTTATTTTAGCCGTTGTTTCAAGACACACTATGGCGTGTCTCCTTCTGTTTATCTGCGTGGAAAAGAGAAAGAAATATAGAGTGGGCAACCTTTATTGTATAATCGGGCGGTAAATATCAGTTCGTTTCTTAAAAAGCTTAAAGTGTATAAATTTCCATGTTAATGAACAAAAATACATTTTGGGGCTTTATAAATAACGATATATTTGTAAAATACTGCTTGAATATTTCAGATTGAAAGAAATAAGATACTCATTTTAAATTTAAGACCATGAAAGAACTAAAGATGTACATCGATGGACGATTCATCGAAAACCAATCCGATAAGTGGATTGATGTATTGAACCCTTCTACGGAAGAAGTGATATCTAAAATGCCTGATGGCACACCGGAAGATGCACGCGCAGCTATAAATGCCGCCGTGAAGGCACAGCTTTCTTGGGAAAGTCTTACTTCTATTGAACGCGCCGGCTATTTAACTCGGATTGCACAAGGTATCCGCAAGCGGGAACAGGAATTGACTGATATTATCATCCGGGAGGGTGGAAAAACAAGAGGATTAGCTAATGTAGAGGTGTTATTTACGGCTGATTATCTTGATTATATAGCCGGATGGGCCCGTCGTTATGAAGGGGAAATCATTCCTAGTGACCGTCCTCACGAAAATATATTTGTCTTTAAGAAACCTATTGGGGTGACAACAGGCATCCTGCCTTGGAATTTTCCTTTTTTCTTGATTGCCCGTAAGGCCGCTCCTGCTCTGTTGACGGGGAATACAATTGTGGTAAAGCCGAGTCAGCTGACACCGGAAAATGCATATGTTTTCGCACAGATTGTAGATGAAGTTGGGTTGCCTAAAGGTGTATTCAATCTAGTAAACGGTCGTGGTTCGGTGATAGGACATGAACTGGCTGCTAACCCTAAAGTAGGTATGGTTAGTCTGACCGGAAGTGTGGAGGCTGGAATACAAACCATGGCAGCCGCTTCTGCCAATGTGACGAAGGTTTCTTTGGAATTGGGGGGAAAGGCTCCCGGTATTGTAATGCCGGATGCAGATTTGGATTTAGCTGTAAAATCCATTATTGCTTCGCGTGTTATTAATACAGGACAGGTATGTAATTGTTGTGAGCGCGTGTATGTACATTCTAGTATAAAAGAGGCTTTCCTTGAGAAACTGTTGGCAGGATTCAAGCAGGTGAAAGTGGGGGATCCGAATCAGTATACAGACCTCGATATGGGTCCGTTGATTGATGCCAAAGCACTGAAATCAGTAGAAGAGAAAGTGAAAAAAGCTATTGAGCAGGGAGCTGAGTTGCTATGCGGTGGTCATCGTATCGGTACTAAAGGATATTTCTTTGAACCGACGATTTTGATTAATTGTACCCAAAAGATGGATATTATTCAGGAAGAAACTTTTGGACCGGTACTTCCGGTTGTTGAGTTTACAGAGGTGGAAGACGCCATTGCCTGGGCTAATGATTGTGAATATGGGTTGACTTCTTCTATTTATACTCAGAATCTGGATATGGCATTTAAATTGATTCGTGCGTTGAAATTTGGTGAAACTTATGTGAATCGTGAGAATTTTGAAGCTATGCAGGGATTCCATGCCGGATGGCGTAAATCTGGTATCGGTGGCGCGGATGGTAAACATGGTCTGGAAGAGTATTTGCAGACGCAGCTGGTTTATTTGGAGACTAAAGGGTAATTTTTATAATTATTCTATGTAGGATTATCTCGGGATATAATTCGTATTTTATGTCTCGAGATACATCTTGTTATATGATGGATATTTATTATTGATTTGGATTGATACTTTAAGAAGTATAGAGTACAAAATACTTGTTGTTTCGTCCTGTTGGAAAAGGTTTATTCATCATAAAACAGCATGCTATGAAATTATTTTTTTCTTTCGTATTTGCCTTATTGGCTTTTACTACTTGTACAAAACCTGACAAGGAAGTCTATATCTTCACTTCTCATCGTGAGCCGGCATTGGACGGGTTACATTATCTTTACAGCTATGACGGTTATCATTGGGATAGTATTGCAGGTTCATGGCTGAAACCGGAAATAGGAAACAAGACCCCTTATTATAATTATTTCACTAAACAGACCGAAGAACAGAAATATGCTCCCAATTCGATGATGCGTGATCCGTCCATTACCCAAGGTCCGGATGGAACCTTTCATTTGGTGTGGACCATCAGTTGGAATGGGGAACAAGGATTTGGTTATGCCAGTTCTAAAGACTTGATTCATTGGAGCGAACAACGTGAAATCAAAGTGATGAAAGACTCTTTGACTAACAATGTGTGGGCACCGGAAGTTTTCTATGATGATGAAAAGGGACAGTTCATCGTTGCCTGGTCCTCTGCCATTCCAGTAGAGAGATATACGGCAGCCGATAGTTTGGGAGCTAATAAAAGTCACCGTGCCTATTATACCACGACCAAGGATTTCCAAACGTTTGCTCCGGCAAAGGCATTTTATGATCCCGGATTTAATTCTATTGACGGATTTATAGTAAAGCGTGATAAAAATGACTATGTATTAATTATAAAAGACAATCGTAAGCCTGGTTACAGTGATCTGTTCTGTGTGTCCGGACCATCGGCGGAAGGGCCTTATACTAGTCCGTCAACGAAATTTGCACCGACTTATTCCGAGGGACCGTGTGCCGTGAAAGTAGGTGATGAATGGTTGATTTATTTTGATGTTTATCGGGAAGGTCGGTTTGGAGCCGTAGCGACAAAGGATTTTAAGACCTTTACTCCTATAGACAATCAGATTTCTATTCCGCAAGGACATAAGCATGGTACTATTATAAAAGTTCCTGAATCAGTTTTGCTGAACCTGAAAGCGGAGGAAGCTAAAAGATTCCCTCAAAAAGACTAATTATTACCCTGAATTGTTTACTTGAATAAGTTACTTTGGGCTTTGAAATTTATATGATAAATGCGCAAATGAAAAACAAGAATCTGGTATTATTTGTTCTTCTCTTTTTGTTGGGGGGAGAATTGACTTCGGCGTCAGCCCAAGGAAAGTCCGGGATCTATAAACCTTGGAGCCATGGACGACTGAAAGTAAGTAAAGAAAATCGTTATCTGATGAATGCGGACGGAACTCCTTTTTTCTGGTTGGGGGATACAGGATGGCTGTTGCCCGAGAAACTGAACAGGGATGAAGCTGCTTATTATCTGGAACATTGTCGTCAGGCAGGATTTAATGTGGTACAAGTACAGACTATAAATGGAGTCCCTGCTATGAATTTCTATGGTCAGTATTCCATGATAGATGGCTTTAACTTTAAGAATATAGACAGAAAAGGAGTTTATGGATATTGGGACCACATGGACTATATTATTCAGAAAGCTGAGCAGAACGGTATTTATATAGCGATGGTATGTATCTGGGGAGGTTTGGTACGCTCCGGAAAGATGAATGTCGAAGAGGCCAAGGCGTATGGTAAATTTTTAGGTGAACGATATAAAGATGCTCCTAATATCATTTGGGTAATCGGTGGAGATACATACGCCGACCGGAATACCGAGATTTGGGAAGCCTTGGCAAACAGCATTCTTGCTGTGGACAAGAATCATATAATGACTTTTCATCCGTTTGGCCGTACATCTAGTGCTGCACATCTGAATAATAAGGAGTGGATGGATATGAATATGTTCCAAAGTGGGCACAGACGCTATGGTCAGAAAAAAGGAGATGGTGATACTTCTGTAACCGGATTGGAGGAGGACAATTGGCGTTATGTAGAAGATGCTTTGTCTATGACTCCATTGAAGCCTGTTTTGGATGCAGAACCCAGTTATGAAGGTATTCCTCAGGGATTGCATGATCCTGCCCAGCCACTCTGGCGTGACTGTGATGTAAGACGCTATGGGTATTGGTCTGTTTTTGCGGGTTCTTGCGGACATACGTACGGACATAACAATATCATGCAGTTCTTGAAACCGGGTACACCGGGTGGATATGGGGCTGATGGAATAGAGAAACCTTGGTATAAGGCGATGCAGGATCCCGGCTTCAATCAGATGAAATATCTGAAGAATCTGATGTTAACTTTCCCTTATTTTGAACGTGTACCAGATCAAAGTGTGATTGCCGGTACGAATGGGAATCGTTATGATAGAGCCATTGCTACTCGCGGAAAGGATTATTTGTTAGTATACAATTATTCCGGAAACCCGATGTCTGTTGACTTGACTAAAATCAGTGGCGCAAAAAAGAAAGTATGGTGGTATAGCCCTAAGGATGGAAAACTTTCTTTTATAGGGGAATTTGATAGTAAAATTACTCCTTTTCTCTATGATGGCAGTTATAACCGAGATAATGATCAGGTATTGATTGCTGTAGATTCAAATAAGAATTATATTTCTACCAAATGGTTCGAACTTCCCATGGTAAATCAATAGTGTTTTGAGGAATACAGCCAAAAAGTCTTATTAAGTCTTAATGAAACGGGAAAAGTCAATGCGGAAATTGTAATTTTGAAAAAACACATTTACAAATGAAACGCATTGGCTTTTTCTTATTCTTTTGCATTCTTTCCTTGTATGGTCTGGCACAAGCTGAAAATGACAAGGATACGCTCATCATTCGACAAGATAAAATCAATGAATTTATCAATGAGATGAATGAGGTTGATAAAAGTATGGATTTTATAAACGAACCTCCTACGTTGACACCTCCCGTTTTATCTGATACGCTGCGGATGCCAAAATTTGATTTAACTCCTCGTGAAGAAATGCCTAAAATATCTCCCTATACTTTTTTCGGGAATCCTTTTGGCCATGATTATATAGATGGACGTGCTTGTCAGATTAATAATACAGGGATTCTGAGTGGTTATCATTCATTCCAAGGATTGCCTTCTATAGGCGAGGCACGCAATGTCGGGGTGATGTATACCCAGCGGCTCAATGATTTTATAACCGTGACAGGAGGAGTATATGCTGCTAAATACAATGTATATGGAGTCCGCTTTAATGATTTCGGTGGTAAGGGAAAATTGTCTTTTCGCATTAATGACAGGATGAAAATTAATATGTTCGGCACATATTCTGTGTATAATGGATACGGCATGACTCCAGCCTCTCAGCTTTTTATGAATCAAAATTCATACGGAGGTACTTTGGAATTCAAAATATCGGATAGTTTCGGTATTGAAGCGGGGGCAGAGAGGGAATTTAATCCGATGACCCGCAAATGGGAAACCCATCCTATTATTATGCCGGTATTCTATAAATGATAAATTGTGTATCTTTACGGCATGAATGAAGAAATAGCAGAGTATTACGAAGAATTATACAGGCTTTATATAGATGAGAACCAGCCATTAGAACGCCGTTACAGACAATTGCGTGAATCATTGGAGCGTGTGGTGCGTGAACGGATACAAGGGAATAGTTTGCAGACCACTGATTTGGCCGCCCGTATTAATTATGTAGCCACTCAATATGGACTGGATATAAAAGAGCAGAACCAGTTACATACATTTCGTTTGACTTCCAATGATATTTTGAATCATCGTAAGTTTCCTGCCAAAGAAGAGTTTCTACGTGATTTACGTGCAGTGGCTTTTGCGTATAGGAAGATGTTTGCACAAGATATTCCTTTGAAATTATTCTCGGTTCTTCCTAAACAAGAAATAACATCTTTAGGGAAAAAAGAAAAGAAGGAATACATCCGTCGTATACGGGTATGCTTTGATTATGCCGATGATACCTATCTGTATGTACATCCTGTAGATATAATAGCTGATGAACCTATTCGGGTTGTTTATAATAAACCCGGTATAAACCATGAATTTGAAGAAACTATAAAGGAACTTTGGCGATATGCCCAGCTTAATCTTTTGGATGTTTTTGTAGATAGGGAAGGAATTTATACCCCTTCTTTTATCGTATTGGAGCCGGATTATCTAATAGATATCAGTTCACTGGCAGAATGCTACAAGGATTATGGCAGCCATCCGGCAAATTACTTTTTAAGCCGGTTGGTTCCGATTGATAACGCCCGGCCTTTGCTGCTGGGAAATATAGCCAATCTTTTTCTGGATGAATGGATACATGCAGGTGAGGAGGAACCGGACTATATAGACTGTATGAAGAAGGCGTTCCGGCAGTATCCCATCGAACTGGCTGCTTGTGCCGAACTTCGTGACCCGTCCAAAGAGAAAGAGTTTGCCAAGGATTGCCGGATGCACTTTGAGCATATACGGGATATCGTGCAGCATACTTTTCTGGAACCTGGTTATAACTTGGATAAAAAGGATGCTGTTCTGGAACCGTCTTATATTTGTGAGGCATTGGGTATTCAGGGACGTTTGGACTATATGCAGCGGGATATGAGCAGTTTTATCGAAATGAAATCGGGAAAAGCAGATGAATTCTCCATACAGGGAAAAGTGGAACCCAAGGAAAACAACAAGGTTCAGATGCTGCTATATATGGCGGTACTGGAATACAGCATGGGACAGGACCGGCGGCGTATGCATCCCTATTTGCTTTATACCCGTTATCCTTTATTATACCCTGCCAGAGCATCGTGGGCTCAGGTAAGGCGGGTTATCAATCTGCGCAACCGTATTGTTGCTGCCGAGTATGGGGTACAATTCCATAATCATTCTGATTTTACACGAAATTTGTTAGCGCAAATTAATCCGGAGGTAATGAATGAAAGAAAGTTGCGTGGAAAATTCTGGGAACAGTATCTGAAGCCTTCTATCTCACGTTTCCGAGAAAAACTGTCGGCATTGGAACCTTTGGAGCAGGCCTATTTCTATACGCTTTATAATTTCATTACAAAAGAACTTTATACCTCCAAATCGGGGGATGTGGATTATGAAGGACGTGCAGGGGCTTCAGCTCTTTGGCTGAGTACACTGGATGAGAAACGTGAGGCAGGGGAAATATTATATGATTTGCAGATCATTGAGAATAAGGCGTCACAGGTTCATAAGGCTTATATACTCTTGTCCATTCCGCAATATGACGAAATGTTTCTTCCTAATTTCCGTACAGGAGATGTGGTTGTATTGTATGAGCGTAATCATGATTCGGATAATGTGACCAATAAAATGGTTTTTAAGGGTAACATCGAGCAGATTACAGATACAGAATTGCGTATTCGGCTACGTGCCACACAGCGTAATGTTTCGGTCTTTCCTCCGGACAGCCGTTATGCTGTAGAACATGATACGATGGATACTACATTTCGCAGTATGTATTTGGGACTTTCTGCTTTTCTGGATGCGAATACGGAAAGACGGGAGTTGTTGCTGGGACAACGTCCCCCCCGCTTTGATTCGTCTTTTGATGAAGCTATAGCGCAGGCAGGTGATGATTTTGAGAGAGTGGCGTTGAAAGCGCAAGCGGCCCGTGATTACTTTCTTCTGGTGGGACCTCCCGGAACAGGAAAGACTTCAAGAGCGTTGCGTAGAATGGTGGAACATTTTTATGCAACATCATCTATGCAGATATTGTTACTAGCTTATACCAACCGGGCTGTGGATGAAATATGTCAGTCACTTTCTTCTATAACCTCCGGTATAGATTATATACGGGTGGGAAGTGAACTTTCCTGTGATGTACGTTTTAGAGGACATCTGTTGGAGAATATATTGGCGGAATGTAACAGCAGGCGGGAGGTGAATACCCGTATGACAGATTGCAGAGTGTATGTTGGAACCGTGGCCTCTATTGCGGCTAAGGCTGAACTTTTTAAATTAAAACGTTTTGATGTAGCCATAGTGGATGAGGCTACCCAAATATTGGAACCCCAATTGTTGGGTATTCTGTGTGCCAAGTTTGCCGATGAAAGAAATGCAGTCGGTAAATTTATTTTGATAGGTGATCATAAACAGTTACCTGCCGTTATTTTGCAGAATAGCGGACATTCTGAAGTGCATGATGAGGGACTGAGGAAAGTCGGACTTTTTAATTTAAAAGATTCTCTGTTTGAGCGGCTTTATCGTTTTCATTTAAAAGAAGAATCTCCTAAAGCGATAGATATGCTTTGCCGTCAGGGGCGTATGCATCCGGGAGTGGCTTTTTTTCCCAATAAAGCATTTTATGCTGGAAGATTGGAAGCTTTGGGACTACCTCATCAGTTGGAACACATAGAGGCTCCAGTACGTTTTATTCCTTCGGAACAGGATTTGGAGAGCATTTCCGGAAAGACAAACCAATATGAGGCACGGATTGTTGCCGGTTTGGCCAGAGAGGTGTATCTGGCTTATGAAGAGGAATTTGATCCGAATCGAACGTTAGGGGTCATTACTCCTTATCGAAGTCAGATTGCTTTGATACGTAAAGAGCTTCAGACATTGGCTATTCCTGCTCTGAGTAGGATTTCCATTGACACGGTGGAACGGTATCAGGGCAGCGAACGTGATGTTATTATTTATTCTTTTTGTGTGAATCACCTCTATCAATTAAGGTTTCTGCCCAACCTGACAGAAGAAGACGGCGTACAGATTGACCGTAAGCTGAATGTCGCTTTAACGCGTGCACGCAAGCAACTTTTTATCACAGGAGTCCCTGAAATATTAAATCATAATTCTATCTATCAACATCTTCTGAAAACTATTTATTAGGGAAAACACACCACAGACTACTTAGATGTGTAGTCTGTGGTGAATTCTTTAATTAGGCATCAACCGGTTTGTATTTGGGAACCAATGCTTTCATGATAATCCAACCAACTAAATAAGCTACGGCACATACACAGAATATGATGAAGTAGCCGGCAGGTTTCCCTTCGAATCCCATAAAAGTCATATTCGTTTCTGCTGCATAGTCAAACAGTCTGCCTGATCCCATATTAATGCAGAATGAACCTATACCACCTGCCATACCACCAATACCTACGATAGTAGCGATGGTGCTTTTGGGGAACATATCGCCTACTACAGAGTAAATATTAGCAGACCATGATTGGTGTGCCGCACCTGCAATACCGATGATAATGATAGGATACCAATATGAATAATTGCCTAAAGGTTGGGCAAACAGTGCCAGCAATGGGAACAAGGCAAAGATAAGCATAGCCTGCATACGGGCTGCATACGGATTCTTACCAGTTTTGTTAATGATAATAGTAGGTAACTTACCACCATAAATAGATAACATGGTGATAGCGTATAAAACGAAAATCAACATTTGTGCAGTACCTGTGTCTGAGGCGAAACCATATACATCCGAAATATATGCCGGAGTCCAGAAAAGGAAGAACCACCATACGCCGTCAGTCATGAATTTACCGACAAATACAGCCCATGTTTGGGGAAATTTGAAACATTGCAAGAATGAAATCTTCTTGTTGTCAAAGTCGTTGGCGGCAGCTTGTTGTGCTTTAGATTCTTCAGGATTGTTGTTGTCTTGTTCAATATATTCCAACTCGGCAGCATTCACGCGAGGGTTGACATTGGGTTTCTTGTAGAGGAACATCCAAAGTCCCATCCAGATGAAACCTAAGCCACCGATAACGATGAAAGCCATTTCCCATCCATTACCCACACCAATGCTTTGAAAATAACGCGCCAAGGGAGGAATAGTGATCGGAGCAGCTAACGCGCCTACTGTAGAGCCGGCATTGAAGATGGAAGTGGAGTATGCACGGTCCTTTTTCGGGAAATATTCGGCTGTCACCTTAATAGCTGCCGGGAAGTTTCCTGCTTCACCTACACCCAATACAATTCGGGCAGCAATAAAGTAATAAACGCTGGTAATGGCGATAGTTGAAGCGACAGCTCCTGTTGCAGAAAGCATTTCTTCTGCATTATGAATACCTAATGTCTCTTCGGTAGCCCAGCCGCACAATGCATGGAGACAAGCTCCTAAAGACCAGACGAAGATAGCCCAAAGATAACCTTTTTTAGTCCCCATCCAATCGATGAAACGACCGGCGAACAGGTTGGCGATAGCATATACTATAGAAAAAATAGCTGTGATATCTCCGTAATTCGAATCCGTCCAGTGAAATTCCGGAGCAATGAAGTCTTTCCAGGTTAGTGAAAGCACCTGACGGTCGAGGTAATTGACTGTAGTGGCAAAGAATAGCAGACCACAGATTATCCATCTGAAGTTTGTCATCTTCTCACCTACTTTTTGAAATGTACTCATGATAATAGATTTAATTATGTTTTTCTTATTAGACGCAAAAATAACCATTCTGTACCTATTCTCTATGCAAAAATTGGTGGAAAGCCTGTATAAATCGGTACAATGGTAAGATTTCTAAAAAAACATTCCGAATGTCGCAAAAAACCTAAAAACGGGTTGATTTCTTGCAACATTCAGAATGACAAGAGTTAATGAGTAATGGTGTGTACCATTCTACTTATCTCATATCTGTGTATTTTATTTCATCCTTGTCACTGTATTTCAGGTTTTCACCTCCCATACCCCAAATAAAGGTATAGTTGCTGGTACCTGCAGCGGCGTGGATAGACCATTCCGGAGAAGTAATGGCTTGTTCATTATGTAACCATACCAGACGTTCTTCTTGCGGTTCGCCCATCAGGTGGCAAATGGCATTTCCTTCAGGCAGGTTGAAATAGAAGTAGGCTTCCATACGACGGGTATGTGTATGGGCTGGCATGGTGTTCCATACAGAACCCGGAGCCAGTTCGGTAAGTCCCATCTGCAATTGATTTGTACCACCGTTTTTTACTCTTTCCAGCACATCCTTTACAATTAATTGGTTTACAATACGGTCGTTGCTGTCTTCCATTTTTCCATAATGATCTGAAATGGCCAAAGCATATTGTTTAGGATTTGCTTTTTGAAGTTTAGCGTCAGTAGTGATCAATTGAGTAACGTATGGTTTGTAAGCCGGTGCCGAATTGATATAGAATTTGGCCGGTTTGGTAGCGTCATTACTTTTGAAAGTAACCTCTTTATTTCCGCAACCTACATAGAGTGCTTCCTTGTATTTCATAGGATATTCTTTACCGTCTACAGTAACCACACCATCACCCCCTACATTGATGACCCCTAGTTCACGTCGTTCAAGGAAGTAAGTGATTTCCGGACCCAGTTCGCGGAAAGTTTCTAACTTTAGTATTTTGTTTACTGGCATAGCTCCTCCGTAGATAAGACGGTCATAAAGGGTGTATGTAACATTGATTTCATCCGGTGCCATCACCTTTTCCATCATAAATGAGCTACGAAGACGTTCTGTATCATAGTGTTTCACATCTTGCGGATGGCAAGCGGTCTGTACTTTGTAATTTACTTGAGCTGAAGCTGCCAAAGCAGAAACACTCAGCATCATTGCAATTGCTAATTTTTTCATAATCGTTATCTTTAAATTTTAATTTTTCATTGTTTTCTGGTATTTAATGATGGAACGACGGTTCAGCACCATTAAGAATAGTGTTATCAGTACTAAAATTCCGGAACCAATCCATTTGAATGAATAAGTCAAATGGAAAATAGCCCATGAGAAAGGACTTGAAGCAAAGTCCAACGCTCCCCCCTCAAAACCCGACGGAATATTTACGGCGGCATCTTGTGTCTTGGCATATACGTCATGTGCCGCTTTGGTAAAGTAAGGTGCCAGATCAGTTACAAAATACAGACCGATGGCCAGCACAACAAAACCAATGATGAAGGTTTTTACCACATTTCCTTTTGTGATAGGTAATACCAACGGGAATACGTAGAACATACCGGCTAACGAGGCCAATGGCAGGAATTCATTACCCGGAAGTACAACTGCCAATAAAATAGTAACAGGGATTAATAGCAATGATACAACTAATGTGGCCGGATGTCCGATAACCAAGGCAGGGCTCATACCGATATTCAAGCCTACAGCACCTTTAAACTTCTTGGCGATCAGTTCGCGGGTAGCGTCCGAAATGGGTTTCAATCCTTCGATGAATAGGCTGGTAATACGGGGAATCAACTCCATTACTGCTCCCATCTTGATACCTAAACCTAGAATATAAGGAATCTTGTCTACTATTTCTTGTCCGTTTTTACAAGATAATGCACCGATGCCACATCCTACCAGGATACCCAGGAAGAGAGGTTCGCCTAGCAAACCAAATTTCTTTTTCATACCTTCCGCATCAATATTCAGTTTTTCAAATCCGGGTATTTTGTCCAATACCTTATTTATAATAAGAGCGAATGGCACAAAACCTGCACAGAAAGGTTGTGGAATAGAAATTCCTTCCATCTTATCATAGAAACCTTGGAACTTGTCTGCTGTGTAATCTGCTAAGATTAATGTGATGATATAACAGATAACAGCCGCGAAGAAGCCCCACAAAATACTATCTGTCGCAAAATAAACTACGGCTCCGATGAAAGCAAAATGCCAATAGTTCCATAAATCGATATTGACTGTACGGGTGGTCTTGGTCAATAGCATCAGAATATTGACAGCCAGACAAACCGGAATAATGAATGCCCCTACGGAAGTGTTATAAGCCACGGCTGCGGCAGCAGGCCATCCCATATCGAATACTTTCAGTTGCAGGCCATATATTTCGACCACCTTGCTTAAGGCCGGTCCCAGGCTGCTGGTCAGAAGTGCGGTAACCACTGATAAACCAACGAAACCAACACCTACCAACAGACCGCTTTTTAATGCTTTGCTGAATTTGATTCCGATACAAACGCCTAAGATTGTAAAAATTATAGGCATCATCACCGCTGCTCCTAAACCGATGATATAACTAAAAACTTGTTCCATTCTCTTGTGAATTAATAGTAAATGACTGTGTTTTCTACAATAGTATAAATTAAAAACTGCCCCAAAAATAAAACCTTTTCTCAACTTATCAAACCTGAAAGGCATAATAATTAGTAAAAAGACAATTTTTGAACGATTTTTATCGTTATCGTGCACAAAAATAACCGTTTTCGCACACGAATACCAAATAATACACTTAGTAGGTTGAAAAGTGCACACTGCTTTTCGAGAAAAATACTACTTTTGTTTCATAAAATAAATAGGTCTAATACTAAAAATAAACGTCTTCATGAAAAAGAATTCTATTTGTAAAATTATTGTGTCCGGTTTGCTTACGGCTGTTCCTTTGATGGGCATGGCTCAGCAGGTTTGTGGTAATAAGCCTTGGTCTGTACGTATGGCGGAATCAGAGATGGTGCGTTGTCCCGAATCCTGGCAATTGGATTTTCAGACCCGTTTGAAGTGGGATTACTGTCATGGCCTGGAACTTCAAGCTATGCTGGATGTATATGATGCATACGGTGATAAGAAGTTTTTTGATTATGCTGTGGCTTATGCTGATACAATGATTCATCAGGATGGCTCTATCGAAACTTATAAACTGGAGGAATATAATATTGACCGTCTGAATTCCGGAAAGATGCTTTTCCGTATTTACGAGCAGACTAAGGACGAGAAATACAAGAAAGCATTGGATTTGTTGCGCAGTCAGTTGGATACGCATCCTCGTAATGCCGATGGCGGTTTTTGGCACAAGAAGATTTATGAGAATCAGATGTGGCTGGATGGGCTTTATATGGGGCAGCCGTTCTATGCGGAGTATGCTTACCGTAACAACCGTGTGAATGATTATGCTGATATTATCAATCAGTTTGTTACAGTGGCTCGTCATAATTATGATCCGAAGACTGATTTATACCGCCATGCATGTGATGTGAGCAAGCGTGAAAAGTGGGCGGATAAAACTACCGGATTGTCACAACATTGTTGGGGACGCGCCATGGGATGGTATGCAATGGCTTGTGTGGATGTACTTGATTTTATACCGGAACACGAAGCCGGACGTGAATCTGTTATCGAAATATTGAATAAACTGGTTGCCCAGATTAAACGTACTCAAGATCCTGCAACAGGGGTATGGTATCAGGTGATTGACAGAAGTGGGGATGAGGGGAATTATCTGGAATCCTCTTGTTCTACCATGTTTGTATATACTCTGTTGAAAGCGTTACGTAAGGGATATATTTGTCCTTCGTACATGGAAGTGGCTAAAAAGGGGTATGAAGGGCTTTTGACCCAGTTTATAGAAGTGGACAATAAAGGGGTAGTTTCTATCACTAAGGGTTGTGCTGTCGCGGGTTTGGGAGGTAAGCCAGTGTATCGTACCGGAGATTATAATTATTATATAACTGAAAAAATACGTTCTAATGATGCGAAGGCAGTAGGTCCGTTCATTATGGCCAGTCTGGAATGGGAACGTTTGTTTCAGAAAAACAATTGTGGAACTGCATGTAAATAATAGGGGGTGATACGATGAGGAAAGTTTTAGGATTATTGTTGCTGTTGGTTGCTGTTAGTGGAACATGGGCTCAGGAACGTCAGGATACAATTGTAGTTTCACGTGATGGAACGGGGAATTTTCGTACTTTGCAGGAGGCTATAGAGAGTGCGCGGGCTTTCATGGATTATACTGTTACGATCTATGTGAGGAACGGAGTATATAAGGAGAAAGTGATTGTTCCTTCATGGGTGGAAAATATAGATATTATAGGTGAAGATCGTGATAAGACGATTATTACTTATGATGATCATGCGAATATAAATAAAATGGGTACTTTCCGCACTTATACGGTGAAGGTAGAGGGTAGTGATATCACTTTTAAAAATTTGACTATTGAGAATAATGCGGCTCAGTTGGGACAGGCGGTAGCTTTACATACGGAAGGTGACCGTTTGAAATTTATCAATTGTCGTATCTTGGGTAATCAGGACACTATTTATACCGGTGCTAAATTTACCCGTCTTTATTTTAAAGATTGTTATATTGATGGTACTACTGACTTTATTTTCGGTCCTTCCACCGCTTTATTTGAAGATTGTATTATTCACAGTAAACGCAATTCGTATGTAACGGCTGCTTCTACTCCGAAAGAGGCTAAATATGGATATGTCTTTAAGCACTGTAAGCTGACGGCAGAACCGGGAGTTGATAAAGTGTATTTAGGTCGTCCTTGGCGTCCATATGCTTATACCTTATTTATAGAATGTGAGTTGGGGAAACATATTGTTTCTGCCGGATGGCACAATTGGGGCAAGCAGTCTAATGAAGAAACAGCCCGTTATATGGAATATAAAAATACCGGTGAGGGCGCAAATGCTTCGGAAAGGGTGGCATGGAGCAAACAGTTAACAAAGAAAGAAGCTGAGGCGGTGACGGTCGATGCTATTTTTCGTACTCAAAGTAATTGGAACCCAATAGACTAGATTGATTTTGTAATTGCTTGAAAAGGAGACTTCTACGTTGGTGGAGGTCTCCTTTTTTTGTTGTGTTGAATAATTGGAACCCGTGAAAAATACCTAATAAATCCACATAAAAAGATAAAAACTACACATCAAGGTAACGTTATATACGTAATTTTGCAATAGTGAAACTAAGGTCAAAACCTTAAAAAAACATTTTAATAACTATAAAAACACATCTTATGAATCTAAAAGAATTAGCTAGAAAAGCTATCTCAACTCTCTTTTTGAGTATGCTTTGTTTGGTTGCTTTTGCTCAAGGTCGTCAGGTGAACGGTACTGTTAAAGATGCTGCAGGTGAACCGATGATTGGTGTAAACGTCTTGGTAAAAGGAACGACTAATGGTACCATTACGGACTTCGATGGTAATTTTTCGCTTTCTGGGGTTAAAGACAATGATGTTTTGTCTGTAACTTATATAGGTTACATTACTCAAGAAGTGAAAGTGGGTAATCAAAAAACAATTAATGTCGTACTGAAAGAAGATACCGAAACTTTGGACGAAGTTGTGGTTATTGGTTACGGTACTGTGAAGAAACGTGACTTGACAGGTTCAGTAGCTTCGGTAAGTAATGAAGCTTTAGTTGCCAATCCGGTTGCCGATGTTTCTCAGGCTTTACAAGGTAAATTGGCAGGTGTTTCTGTCGTTTCTCAAGATGGTCGTCCTGGAGCTTCCGTTTCTATTCGTGTACGTGGAGGAGGCTCTATTTCACAAAGCAATGATCCTCTTTTTATAGTGGATGGTTTCCCGGTTAGTTCTATTTCTGATATTCCTGCAGATCAGATTGTGTCAATTGATGTCTTGAAAGATGCTTCTTCAACAGCTATTTATGGTGCTCGTGGTGCAAATGGTGTAATTTTGGTTACGACTAAAGGTGCGGATAAAGATAGGGTTTCTGTATCATATAGTGGATATTATCAAAGTAAATGGGCTGCAAAGACTCCAGAATCTATGTCTGCTCAGGATTATGTAAAACATACTTGGGGATATGGAACTGCATTGGGAATGGGAGATCAGATGGCTAGTTATTTTGGTTTAGGAGAAAAATATGGTAATCATTATAGTGAATATGCGAATATGGATTCCCATAATTGGACTGATGACATGCTTCGTACAGCTAGTGCTCAAAATCACAATGTAACCATAAATGGTGGTAGTGAAAAAACGAAAATATCATTTTCTGTTAACTATCTGAATGATGATGGTATTAAAATAAAATCAGGCTATGAACGTTTCTCTACTAACTTGAAATTGAAACAAGAGTTGGCAAAAGGACTGAGTTTTGAATTGGATGCACGTTACGTCAGCACTAATGTTGAAGGTAAAGATGAGGCTAGAAGTGGACGTGGTTCTCTTTTATCTTCTGCTTATCAGTATCGTCCGATTGATACTCCTTTAGGAAACGGTGACGATGCTTTGTTCCAGATGGGATCTAAGAATATTGAGGTGGGTGCCAATCCTGTTGGTCTTACTAATGCTATCACTGATTTGACAAATCGCCAAAATATCCGTGCAAATGCTGCTTTGAACTGGGAGATTATTAAAGGTTTGAAAGCTCGTACAGAATTTGCGATTGGTCACGGATGGAGTGAGGGTAAATATTACGATGATGGTTCTGCTTCTTCTGCTGATAATTTTACTAGAGGATATAAATATGCTAAGTTGACAAAAGGCAATACTGAAAATTGGCGTTCTGTTACTACAGTGAATTATGAAGTACAAGGTTTGGGAGATAATCATAATCTTTCTTTCTTGTTGGGTAACGAAGTCATTAAAAATACGGGTGCTTCAAGTGAAATGATTGGTGCCGGATATTCGATGGCTGAAAGCTGGGACATGGATCGTGTCTTTGGTATGTTCAATATGTATCAAGCTGGTCATGCCGATAATTCTTATTCAAATAAAATTAATACTCCTTCTACTACGGTTTCTTTCTTTGGACGTGGTAACTATTCGTTGAAGGGACGTTATTTATTGACTGCTACATTACGTGCTGATGGCTCTTCTAAGTTTGGTCCCAATCATCGTTGGGGATATTTTCCTGCTGGTGCTTTTGCATGGCGTATTTCTGATGAACCATTCTTTCAGCCATTGGCAAGAGTTGTTGATAATTTGAAATTGCGTCTTTCTTATGGACTTGCGGGGGCTGATAATATTGATGCTAGTTTATGGCGTGAAACTTGGAAAACAGGAACTACTACTTATAATGGTAATGTGGTCTCCACTTATGAACCGAACGGAATGAAAGCTAATCCAGACTTGAAATGGGAAACTACTACTTCACGTAATATTGGTTTTGATTTTGGATTGTGGGGAAGCCGTTTGTCTGGTACTTTGGATTTGTATTGGAATACAACAAGTGATTTGTTGATGCGTCAAGAAATTGATTCTTCTACAGGTTATAGCTATCAGTATCGAAATATTGGTCAGACTTCTAACAAAGGTGTTGAATTGGCTTTGAATTATCATTTGATTCGTACTAAAGATTTTAATTTGAACGTATCGGCGACTTATAACTTCAATAAGAATAATATTGATGAGTTAGATGGTGGTAAAGATATTTACTATAATAGTGGATGGGGGTCTTCAGCACAACATCCTTCATATGACTATGTTCTGTCAGAGGGCAAACCTGTAGGTGTTATTCGAGGTTTCAAAAGTGCCGGTTTCTATACGGTAGATGATTTTGATTATGTGGATGGCGTTTATAAATTAAAAGCAGGTATACCTGATATCTCAACTGCAGCTACTGGTACTTATCGTAGACCATCAGAACTGCAAGTGGCAGATGGTCAGATTGCCTTTCCTGGCGCTTTGAAATTACAGGATGTTGATAAAAGTGGTATTGTTGACTTGGATGATGTTGTTGATTTGGGTGAAGTCCAAGCAAAACATACAGGTGGTTTTTCTTTAAATGGTAATTATAAAAATATTGATTTTGGAGCTAATTTCACTTATCAGATTGGAGGAAAAGTATATAATGTTGCTACAATGAGTCAGCTTAGTGGTGGTAAAGAAACTGGTTTGGGACTTAATAAGTATAAAGATTTGGCAGGTGCTTTTCAATTGTATGATATACAGAATGGAAATTTGGTACCGGTAATAGAGCCGACAGCTTTGAAACAATTAAATGCTAATGCTAAATATGCTCTTCCTTATTATGAAGATGCCCCTATATTATCTGATTATGTAGAGGATGCTTCATATTTGCGTTTGAATACATTGACTGTCGGTTATACTTTGCCAAAAGCATGGACAACAAAAGCATACATGCAGAAAGTACGTATATATGTCACGGGAGGTAATTTATTCTGCATTACAGGTTATTCAGGTCTTGATCCTGAAGTAAACTCAGATCCGGATAAAGCCAAGTCTTATCCTACTCTTGGACTTGACTGGGGGGCATACATGCGTGCTCGTACATTTACGGTGGGTTTGAATGTTGAATTTTAATTTGAAGTCTAATAATTAAAAAACACGTAACGATGAAAAAAATATTATATACAATGATGGGTGTAGGAATGCTGTTTGCTGCTACATCTTGTGAAGACTTCTTGGATACTTCTTCACCTTCAGAGGCTGATGTGGATTTTGTATTTTCTGAAGCGTCTACTGCCCGTGCCGCACTTTATAATGCTTATGAAAAGTGGCGTGGAAATGCAGGGGTACATTCTAATGGCGTATTTTATGACTTGGTGGTTTGTGGTTCTGATGCAGAGCGTCATCCTGAGGCTTATGCATCACAAATAGCTCGTCATGTTCCTGAAAATTTATATGGTTATTCAGATGCTACTTTTACAAAGAAGGGACCTTCTAACTATACTATTTCTCAATATGGTAATGCAAAAGGAACTTGGGAATCACTGTATGCTATTATTGCTACAACAAATACATTGATTTCTGCTGTGGAAGGGTCTTCTGCTTTTGCTGGATTTGCGACTCAGGACGGACCATCTGAATTGAGTCAGATTTATGGTGAGGCTGTCGCTTTGCGTGCTACTTGTTATCATGAACTGATTCGTTTTTATGGAGATATTCCTCATCAGCTTCAGGCTGGTGAAGAGGCCAGTGAGATAACTCCCCGTGATGTGATTGCGGAATATCATATTAATAAATTGAAAGAGGTTGAGCCTTTAATGTTTAGAGCGGGAGAATCTTCGGGGATTGATAAGACTTTCATGACTAGAACTTATGTACAAGGCTTGATTGCTCGCATGGCTTTGATGGAAGGTGGATATCAGACTCGTCGTTCTGATTTTGGAAATGATTATTATAAGGATCTTGACGGTAATGTATTGTCTTTTGAGAAAGCAGGCGAAACATCAGCTACTCAGTGTTTTTATGGTCGCCGTACAGATTGGGAGAAGTTTTATAAGATTGCAGAAACTTATCTTACTTCTGCTGTAAATAATTCTGGTACTACAGCTTTGCAGGTTAATGACCCTAGAAGCAGTGATAAGAAGACATTTGGTAATCCTTATCAGTATGTATTCCAACAAATGATGGATGAAACGATTGCAGATGAAAATGTATATGAAATTCCTGAAACTCGTGGTAAGCAGGGTGAACGTCCTTATGCATTCGGACGTCCGTCGTCTGGTGGCGGTTCTGCTGCTTATCCTTGTAAAAACTATGGTCAGAGCCGTTTCCATGCAGTTTATTATTATGGTGATTTTGATCCGAATGATATGCGCCGTGACGTTACATGTACGGTGACCGGTTCGACTGGTGATGGCTCTGAGAAGATTATTCCTTTTACTATGGGCTCTGTAGCTAATAATGGTGGTATTGCTTTGAATAAATGGGACGAGAATCGTCAAGCTAATCCTTGGGTTATTAAGAGCCGTCAGGCTGGTATCAATACTCCTTATATGCGTTTTTCGGATATCATTTTGATGTTGGCTGAAGTAAAAGCAGCATTGGGTGATGACGCTTCTGCCAAGCAATATTTGTCTATGGTTCGTAATCGTGCTTTTGCTTCTACATCAGAAGCTAATGTAGATGGCTTTATCAGTAAATGTGGTTCTGTATTGGATGCTGTCCTTGAAGAACGTAAGTTGGAGTTTGGTGGTGAAGGTATCCGTCGTTATGATCTGATTCGTAATAATAAATTAGGTGCGGCTATTGATAACTTCCATAAGCGTACTAGTACAATGATCAGTGATTTAAAGTCTAAAGGTTATCATACTTTTGATAATGGTAATACCATTTCATCTTATATTTGGGTTAAAAAAGTAAATCCGGCAGATTTTGGTGTTAGTTATAGACTTACCACGACTTGTACTGATAAAACGAATCCTGTACTTTTCCCAGGCTGGAGAGGTCAGAACGATGATTGGGCATCTGTAGCTTCTTCCAATGGAACTTCAACAAAGAATCTTACGGCAGGTAATATTACTAATCTTGCTATCAAAGGATTGTTTGAATATATTGATCCAAATGGAAGTGAGGCTAAAGCTTTAGAAGCCGATGGATATACAAAACAACCGTGGGGAGCAAAAATCGCAGAATTGGAGAATGAATACAATTCATATGTATTTAATGGATACGTTGCAGGTGAGGCTCCTATTTATTTGATTCCTTACCATCCTGATGTTATTAAGAATTCAAATGGTGTATTGACTAATGGATATGGTTTTGGACAAGAATAATGTATTATAAGTAAATAAAGAGAGGTTTGATAAAGACCTTTGTAAATAAAATCTTAAAGTCTTACTCAGGTTTGCGAAGCTTAACGTATTCCTGAGTAAGCTTTTTATAGATATACCAGATTTTTGGAATTTCTGATCTAAGTGTTCAAAGGGGGTGGGTAGTAATTTATTAATTTTTGCTTCTCAATTGTATAACTATTATTGATAGCTAATGTGCTTTTATATGCAACGATGTTTATTATTGGTGTTGATAGTGCTCATGCTTGTGGTAAAGGTATGGGGTGAACCTGTATGTGAAATTTTGTATTTTAATGAACTGAAGGGACTACCCAGCAATCACATCACTCGTATAATACAGGACAAACAAGGTGCTATCTGGATGGCTACTTGGAATGGTCTTTGCCTTTATGATGGTTATGAGTTTCACACCTATAAGAGCAATGATGCTTTGAGCACTTCCGATCGCTTTCGTAATGTAGTGATGGAAGAGGATGGAAATTTTGTATGTGCCATAGATGATGATTTTTTCAACTTCAATGTGGTTAGTCATGTGTTTTCTAGGCTTAATGGGGTGGAGAAGGAGTACGCCAAGCAGAAGATGACACTACACCCTTTACAGATAAAGACTGAAATTAGTTTGACTGACGATTTCGGCACGAGATGGCAGATTGCTTTTGACGGTAGAATTAGCTATTGTGGTCAGGACGATAATACATTTACGAATATGCCAGACCGTATAAAGTTGAACCATATCACAGGATTTTTCATAGACCGCCAAAAATGCTTGTGGATATATGGACACGATGGAGTTTGTCGCATAGCCTTCTTTGACAACAATATTCATCGTTTAGCATTCTCAGGTGGTGCAGCGGTGAAGTGCTTGTTTTCAGATAGCGATGGTCAGTCGTTCTGGATGGCTTCAAGCAATGGAATGGTCAGATATTACGCTGACCTACAGTCGTCACCGCAGTATCTCGATGCCCAAGGACATTTGTCGAACAAGATGGATCACTTTGGAAGAAAAGTATATTGCATGGATCGTTTCGATGATAAACTTTGGCTGGGTTGTAAGGGAGAGGGGGTCTTTGTTTTAGGAAAAACGCTAGAGAATATTCTGCCAGACTTAGATGTTTACAGTTTTGAGTGCGATAGTTTGGAACGTTTGTGGGTAGCCACAATGGATGATGGTTTGAAGGTGATCCAAAAGGGCGAGCACTATATTATATATAATGTGGAAACACCGATGAAAAGCATTCGTCGTCTGCTGCTGACAAGCAGTGGAGAGTTGTTGTTGGCCGGTCCTGAAGGATTGGCAGTTGCCAAGATTGATAAAGACTTACAGAAGATGAAGTTTCACCTCTACCTTAATCAACCCGACAATGAAGCGAGTCTGCCTAGCAATGCAGTGATGTCACTTCTAGAGAGTTCTAGTGGACGTATTTACGTGGGTACGGAAAGCCGTGGGCTCTGCTATATGGAGGAAGATAAACAGAGTTTTCATCGTATGAGCCACTATCAAAACGTGATACTGTCACTGAGTGAATGGGACGGAAAAATATGGATTGTGTCGTCCAACCGTATTGAGAATGTAGACGAATCCACTAATACAAGAACTGTTTATGACCACTACCCATATCCAATTAATGTATCCCATGGAGAATGCGCGCCACTCATCACTGCTGAAGGCAAGTGGTTAGTACCAGTGTCTAGTGGCGTATATGTGATGGACATGAAGCAGTATATCGCGAAGCGCTATGTGCCACCGCTAGTTATTCTGAATGCAAGTGTTGATGGTTATCGCCACGGGTTACAGGGGGATACATTGTTACTTAGTCCGGATGAGCGCAACCTATCGGTTCAGTTTGCTGCTTTGGATTATATCTACAATGAGAACATAGTCTACGCGTATCGTTTCATGAAGGAAGGAGAAGAGAACACCAATTGGATAGACTTGGGGGAGCAGCATAGTTTGACGCTAATGGATATCTGCCCAGGTGAATATGTCTTGGAGATGCGTTCCACTGATGCTTCTGGAGGATGGGCTGACAATATAAGACATATAAAGGTTTTCGTTGAACCAAAGTTCAGTGAGACTGTTTTAGCTAAGGTGTTGCTGATAATGGTTGTAGTAGTAGGTTGGGGTTATATCATCCGTTACTTAAAAGTTATAAAACGCCGTCAACGTGAAATTGCTGATACTTATCTGAAACTGATTGAGGAAAATGCAAGGATTAGAGAATCAGAAGTTACAACTCTTCGGAGAAGGAAGTCTGTGATCGGAGTAGCCCCCAATCATAAGCAAGCAGAAACGCAGACAACAATACTAGCTGTAGAACAGCTATCAGAATATGATAACGAATTCTTGTCGCGCGTATCGGCATTTGTAGAAGAGAATCTTTCGAATGCTAATGCCACAATAGATGACATGGCTTTGGCTACAATTACGAGTAAGTCAGTCCTCTACAGGAAAATGAAATTGCTTACTGGCAATTCACCTATGGACTTTTTAGCTTCTGCTCGCATACGTGAGGCATGTCATTTGCTGGAAAGTACTCAGTTATTGGTGAAAGACATTAGCTCTCGCTGTGGTTACACGAGTCAGCGTTATTTTAGTCGTGCTTTCAAACGTGATTTAAATATGAGTCCATCGGAATATCGTGATACCCATAAAATTCTAAATTGATGCACTTTTCTATTCAAACAGACTTTTTTGTGTTTGTTACCTGACTTGTTTTAAAAAAATAGCAATAATTTTATGCATGAATAATTTACTAAAACTTAATTTTATGCTTAAAAAACTACTATTTTCTTTTTTATGTGCAGCATTTCTTGTAGGATTCCCATTTTCATTATCCGCCCAAAAGCTAATGGAGGTGGAACCTATCGTGATTGAACTTTGGCCGAATGGAGCTCCAAATGACAACGGGCTCACAGGCGAGGAATATCGTAATAAAAATAACCGTATTACTAACGTTACGAAACCAACATTAACAGTGTTTCCCGCACCTAATCCCAATGGTATGGCAGTGATTGCCTGTCCTGGTGGTGGATATCAGCATCTAGCATTCGAGCATGAGGGCATCGATCAGGCTGCTTGGTACAATGCTCAGGGGATCACGTTCGCTGTGCTGAAATACCGTATGCCAAATGGACATTTCGAATGTCCGTTGAGCGATATTCGTCAGGCTATGGCATTGATGCATGAGTATGCTAAAAAATGGGGTGTTGATAATAATAAAATAGGAGTGCAGGGCTCATCGGCAGGTGCCCATTTGGCTTGTACTTTGGCCACGGGCTTTCGTACCCCCAAGGAACGTCCAGCCTTTCAGATTATGTTTTATGGAGCTATAACTCCAGCAATGGAGGGTTGCAAAAAGAATGGAACAAATTCGAAACTTGCTTTTCAAGATAATAAACTTGAAGTGGTAGCGAACACACCTCCTGCATTCATTATGGTGAGTGCGGACGATAGACTTTGTGTGGATCTGTGTGTCAACTATTTTCTAGAATTGAAAAAAGCTGGTGTTTGGTCAGCCCTACATGTTTATCCTGAAGGAGGACACGGCTGGGGATTTAAGGATGCTTTTAAGTATAAGCCTATGTGGACTATGGAATTGAGTCACTGGCTTTCTTTACTAAACCAGCGACTCGACAACCAAAAAGCTGAAATCATCCAGAAAAAGACCATTGAGAATGGTGGTACAGGTCCTTATAAGGCCATCGCTGCCAAAGTGAACACATTGAATGATTATGTGGTGTATCGTCCTGCCGACCTTAAGGTAGCTGTAGAGTGCGAGGAGAAGGCTCTGCCATTGGTGGTCTTTGCGAATGGCGGTTGCCACGATTGTTCTGTACGTTTTGAAGGTATGCTTAACGAGATAGCTTCTCATGGCTACATTGTGATAGCTCTTGGTGAATTACGTATGGAGTATAGTCTGGAAGGTAATCACAAGACCAATCCTCAACAACTCATTTATGCTCTTGATTGGATGGAGCAGCAATTGAATGATTCTGAGAGCGAATATTATAATATGGTGGATATGCAGGCAGTAGCTTCGGCTGGGCAGTCGTGTGGAGGTGCTCAGGTGCTTGCCGTATGTGGTGACCCACGTTTTAAGGCTCATATTATGTACAACTCAGGCTTAGGTGAAATGAAAATGGCAGGAGTTGACATGGAGTCACTGAAAAATCTTCATGCTCCCATTCTCTATATGCTTGGAGGTGACGATGATATAGCTGCTAGAAATGCAATGATGGATTACGACAACATAATCACTGTCCCTGTGGTAATGGCTAACCATAAGACTGCAGGTCATACAGGTGCTTTTGATGAGCCCCAAGGTGGTAGTTATGCTAAACTCAGTCTAGACTGGCTTGACTGGCAACTGAAGCACAAGAAAACATTATCGAAGGTCTTCAAAAAAGGTGATCCCCAGCGCTATTCAATGTTTGAAATAAAAAGTAAATTTTGATGGTTACTTCGGTTTTACAGCAGGTGTGGTTGAAATATTGCTTCCAGGGTCAAGATGGAGCTGTTCATTCTTTACCAGCCATACCAGATGAGGGGAAGAGTGGCTCTGTGAAGGGAATCTGTGCTCGTGGTGGTTTTATGGTGGACATAAAATGGGAAGCAGGAATACTCATTTCTGCGGATATCACTTCTCGTAAGGGGGGCAACTTGCGTCTATGTTCATATGTTCCTTTTAAGGGCGAGGGTGTAAAGAAAGCTTTTGGCGATAATCTAAATAAGCTATACCAGAGATTATAATCCATATTGTTATAATTAATGAATAGAAATGAAAAAAACATTGTTTTTATATAGTATTACGTTCTGTGCCGTATTCCCCATTTTCACTTTCGCCCAGAAGCCTTTGTATAAGAATCCGGAAGCAGCAATAGAGGAACGTGTAGAAGATCTCTTAGGACGAATGACTCTTGAGGAGAAAGTAGCGCAACTTGGTTCTACTGGTAATTTGGAAGTGGAGAATGGCATAATAATGCAACGAGATGGACTCCGCAACGGTTTGGGACAGTTGAGTCGTACGGGTGAGAAACTGCTTCCTAAGCAAACTGTACAATTGGTAAATGCTCTACAGCATTTTCTGATGGACAGCACTCGACTGGGCATACCCGCTATAATTCATGAAGAGACGCTTCATGGTGTGATGATGGCTGGTGCGACAGTATTTCCTCAGGCTATTGCTCGTGGTTCGTCATGGAATGTAGATCTTGAACGAAAAGTTGGGGAGGTTATTGCTCGCGAAACTAGAAGCAGAGGAAGTAATCTTTCGCTCTCGCCTAATCTTGATTTGGCTCGCGACCCACGGTATGGTCGCACTGAGGAAACTTATGGTGAGGATCCTTATTTGGCTTCTCGAATGGGTGTTGCTATTATAAGCGGTATGCAGGGTGATACCTATAATATAGGTAAGGACCATATAGGTGTCACTGTTAAGCATTTGGGGGCTTCTGGGCAGCCACTTGGCGGTCTCAATCTTTCGCCTAACTATATGAGCGAACGAACGATGCGTGAGGCCGATTTTGTGCCGTTTCGGGCTGCTGTAGAGGAGGCTAAGGTTGCATCGGTGATGGCTGCTTATGTGGAATATGACGGACAGCCTTGCCATTCCAATCAGTGGCTTCTTGATGACTTGTTGAGACGCGAATGGGGATTTGAAGGCATTGTGGTATCTGACTACGGAGGCATTGGTACAATTGCCCATTCTCATCATTGTGCTGAGGATATGGATGAAGCAGCTCTATTGGCGCTTAATGCTGGAGTCGATGTAGAGCTGGCACGTACTAACGCCTATAAAAACTTGGTGAAGTTGGTACACGACGGACGGCTTGAAGAGAAGAGTATCGACCGTGCCGTGAAACGTGTGTTGCGGCTGAAATTCCGTTTGGGGCTGTTTGAAAATCCGTACGCTGATGAGAATTATGCCATGAAGAATAACCGTTCGGCAGAAAATCTCTTGTTGTCGCTCAATATGGCTCGTGAATCAGTTGTGCTGTTGAAGAATAAACAAGGTATTTTGCCTCTCAATCTTGACAAATACAAGGATATTGCTGTAATAGGTCCTAATGCTGCTCACGCCCATTATGGAGGTTATACCACTGAGTGGAGCTATGACAAGGGGATTTCTATTCTTGACGGTTTGCAAAAGGTACTCTCAGAACTCAATCAGATATGTTCCATTAAGTATGCCGAGGGTTGTAAGATTCATTCTGACGATGGCTATTGGCGCCATCCTGAGCCAGCATTTTACGATGAAGACAAGGACCATGAGTTGATATGTGAAGCTATGGAGGTGGCCGGTCAGAGCGATATTGTCATTCTGGCTCTTGGTGGCACACCTCGTACTTGTCGCGAGAGTGCAGGAATGAAGCGACTGGGTGATCGTAACGACCTTTGCCTGTATGGACGTCAGCAGGAATTGTTCGATTCGCTCTGTACGCTTGGCAAACCGATAATAGTTTATCTGATGAACGGTCGGCCGCTTACCATTAACAGGATTGCGGCTGAGGCTGACGCCATTCTAGAGGGTTGGTATTTGGGTGAGGCTACGGGTAAGGCTGTGGCAGAGGTATTATTGGGTAAAGTCAATCCTTCAGGTAAACTTCCTGTCTCATTTCCTCGTTCAGTCGGCAACTTGCCAGCCTATTACAATCGTCATCCATCTGCCTTTGGGCTACGTTACATCAACGCGGATAATGAACCTCTTTATCCGTTTGGATTCGGCTTGAGTTACACCACTTTCGAATATGGCAAGCCCAAACTCAGTACAAAGGAAATGACGGTAGATGGAAGCGTTCTACTAAGCGTTAAAGTGAAGAACACAGGTTCTGTGGAAGGCAAGGAAGTGGTACAACTCTATGTGCGCGATGATTTGAGTACAGTGACACGCCCTATTAAAGAACTGAAAGGCTTTAAGAAGATATTTCTCAAACCAGGCGAAGAGCAAATTGTGAGGTTCACAGTTGACCGCACTACTCTGAAGTATTTTAACCGCAAGATGCAAGAGGTAGTAGAGCCTGGTACATTCACACTCATGGTGGGGCCTAACTCTACCGATTTGCAAGATATAAAATTTATAGTAAAATGAAAAAGATTCAATTGTTGTTTTGTTTACTATTGATACCCATAATCGTTTCGGCTCAAGACGTATGGCAAGCGAAGTATGTAGAAATTGAACAGAGTATTAAGGTTCCAAATTTTAAGAACAAACAGTATAGAATAACAAAGTTTGAAGCTCTAGCTAGTGCTTTGGCGGCAGTTAATCAGAAAGCCTTCGATACTGATAATGGATGTATGGCAGATCTCGGATGTACCCAGGATAATCATGACCATGATTATCCTAGTGCAGAAAATGTTGCCATCGATTGTTTATTGGGTAATATTTGTTCTGAGGGTTGGAACAGCATTGCTTTTCCTTCAGTCACAATGGTGGAATACAATAGTAGCAAACTCGGTAATCCGGTTGAAAAGGTTGATAATTCAAAGCAACACAAGTGGAATTGTCAATTTGCTTTGGAGAAAGACGTCGAATTGATTGGCAACTATCGAAATCCAGTCTATGTTCTTAATAGTTGGAATCCTACGCAAATATCCATGGTCGATACACTTAGAATTCAGGGGGCACGCGGACGATTGGCGGCAACACTTGAAGTGCCCGTGCTCAAAGTTGGTGAGAAATGTCCCATCGTGATAATTTGTCATGGCTTTGGAGGCAATCGTGACAGAGGTACTACTTACATGGTGGCAAAGCAACTCCCAAACGAAGGTATAGCTACACTTCGTTTCGATTTCAACGGTCACGGACAGAGCGATGGAAAAATGAAAGACATGACTGTGCTCAATGAGGTTGAGGACGCCAAATGTGTATATCAGTATGCTGCAGGATTGCCTTTTGTTGACCGTGAACGTATCGCTATGTTAGGAGCTTCACAAGGTGGTGTGGTAACTAGCATGGCTGTTGGTGAATTGGGTTCAACGAAGATAAAGGCAGCCGTATTGATGTGCCCGGCAGCTGTGCTCCGCGATGATTGCATCAAAGGGCTGCTGATGGGTAAACGTTACGATCCGCTTGATCCTCCTGAGGTTGTGCAAGTTGGCGATAAGTGCATTGGGCGTGAGTTTATCAAGACTACATTCCGCTTGCCTATTTACGAAACAGCCGCAAAATTCCAAGGCCGTGCCTGCATCATTCATGGCACAGGTGACCGCACGGCTCCATATACTTATGGTATTCGCTATCATAAAATATGGACTGACAGCGAGTATCATGAGCTCGATGGCTACGACCATAGTTTTAATCCTGAACCACAGACGGCAGTTTCGATAGCTATTGATTTTCTTAAAAGAACTTTGTTGTATGCAAAATAAAATCGTTCTCTACAACTAAAGCATTACAGCTATGTAATATAACCGTCATTCCATAGCCTATCAGTTGACCAATGAAATCATAGGCGATTTTTTTGATACGTCGTTATCTGTAGATAGGAATTTCGAGCCACCGATAGGATATGGAATGATTTTTAGAGAAATTATTGAAGGAACGGTGTTTGAATGTTCAATCTGTGCGATATTATTCAATTCATTACTGACTGTTTCAATCAACACCTTCTTTCTAAGCAGAATTTTATCTGCTATGCTCATCAAGGAATCGCTCATGCTGTTTTTTACCTTGGTGACAAGCTGTATTCCGTTAAGGAAAAGATTCTCAAACATAATCAGCCCGATATATCCCTTGTCAGCGCATAATTCTTCCTATATGTTTTCTAGAAATTTTCCCTGCTTCAAAGGCTCATGGGACATCCACATTGTGTCATACAATTAAACTCTGTAACTATGGACTCTGAGAACATAGGGATAATCGTTTAAATGTTATAATTCAGCACTATAAATTTAATACTTTTATTACTATGTTCCTAATCAGCAATGATATATCTGCATATTTATATCGAACTCATGTTATATTAGAATAATCCTTGTTTCCTAATGTTCGATAAGGCGGTATTCGTTATTTTGTATGGTGCTTTTAAAGTTGCCCATCCTCCTCAAGAACGACATCTTCCGAGTATGAGCTATTGTTATGGGTAGATAGATTATCTTACTTTTTCTCAATAAGTTTCATAGATAACTTTTGGGGGGGAGCTTTGATTCTTTTATTAGGTATTATAATTGTGAAGCATTATATATGATAGTTTGGATTAAATTCAAGGATATGGAGATGTCGTAATCTTATGGTTTTATACATATATCCTGATTGATCCAAAGAGAAAAAATATTTTATTTCTAAATACGTGATAGGACATTTTCTGCCTTTGTGAGGGCAACTGCTCTCACCTTTAGAGGTATCTCTCACCCCATCTCTCACCCTTGAAACGCTTTATTCATCGGGGGAAAGCGATAAAAGGTGAGAGCATGAGAGATAAAATGTGTTTTTTTGTATTGATAGGAGTAGTCCCGAAAGTTAACGGCATAACTTCCGGGAACAATGGTGGAAACTCCCTAAAGTTATGCCGTCAGTTTGGAAAAGACTCCCGTCATGAAAGGGAAGACGTTCCGGGGAAAAACAGCCTGTTTTTACACGAATGTTCATGTGGGTCTTCATGAACGTTCACGTAGGGCTACATATACGTTCGCGTGAGGTTGTACGTATATACGTGTTGAACCATCAGTGTTGTCTTCATGTGCAGAAAGACCTTGTTCTTTTAGAAAAAGATAAGGATCTTTTAAAAAAACGAACTTATCTTTTTTGCCTGTCTGCAAGATCAAGAACGTCTTACTATAGAATGTCTTAAAGAAGTTCCCACTCTATTTATCCCAATCTGTTTTTTCGACCATGTTCTTATGTTGCTAAATTGTGCACATAAAAGACCAATTTTTACCTTGTTCTTCTTTGATTGCCTGTTATTTTTGCACCCAGACACATTCTAATCTGATACGAAATGAAATTAAAAGTTTTAATAAGTGCAATAGTGAGCATTATTATATGGCCGGAAAGTATTGTAGCACAAAGTGAATTGATTCCAATGATAGAAATACCTGCAGGAAATTTCTATATGGGTACCTTGGGTGAAGATGAGAATTATGATGAGGCGCCTATGCATAAGGTACATATATCCAAATCTTTTAAAATGGGAATGACCGAGGTGACTAATGCACAGTATGAATTGTTCTGCCCTGAGCACAAGACGTTACGTGGTAAAAATGGTTTTTCAAGTGAAGATGATGAAGCGGTGGTGTACGTAACTTATCAAGATGCTGTTGCCTTTTGTGACTGGTTGACTCAAAAAGAAGGTAAAACTTATCGTCTGCCTACTGAAGCTGAATGGGAGTATGCCTGTAAGGCAGGTCGTTATTGGAATTTCTATATGGATGACAAACTTCCTGTTGCTTGGCAAAAAAATCAAGTGATAACAGCTACTCCAAAACCGTTGTCTTTGAAAGTGGCTCAAACCCCTCCTAATGACTGGGGACTATATGATATGTGTGGAAATGTGGAAGAATGGTGCCTGGACTGGTATGGACCTTATATAGATAAGGAACAGACAGATCCGGTAGGATATTCGGATGGCATAGCACGGGTGACCAGAGGAGGTAGTCATAATACACCGGTGAAATATCTCCGTTCGGCAAACCGTATGGCTATGTTGCCAGAGGATAAACATGCAATGACGGGCTTTCGGGTGGTACAGGCAGAGTATCCGCAGACCGCTCCGCTTTCTCAGCCAAAAGATGAGTATGTTGTGTCTCAGATAAAATGGGATTGGGCCTCTCAATATATCACGGAACCTGTCTTCACTGCTCCTTTGGTTTATGTGCATGAACCGGATGCGCATAGTGGAACGCCTTTTTTCAAACATAATCATCAGCCGGCATTGACTTGGTGTGATAATGGAGATTTGTTAGCTGTGTGGTTTTCTACCAATGAAGAAAAAGGGCGTGAGATGGTGGTGCTCTCTTCGCGTTTGCGTGCCGGAAGTAGTGAATGGGAGAAGCCCCGTATGTTTTATCAGATAGCTGATCGTAACTTGACCGGAACTGCATTATTGAATGACCATCAAGGGACTCTTTATCATATTAATGGAGTGGAGGCGACCGGACATTGGCAGAATTTGATGATGACTTTGCGTACAAGTACAGATAATGGACAAACTTGGAGTAAACCTCGTATTATTGCTCCAGAACATACGAGACGCCATCAAGTGATAGCCGGAACCTCTATTACAAAGGAAGGCTGGTTTGTTCAGGCTTGTGATGCCGGACCAGGTGGAAGAGACGGGGCGGCTGTTCATATCAGTAAGGATAAAGGAAAAACTTGGACGGATCCATGGGATGGAGCATCTTTGCCTGATTTTAAAGAAGGGGGGACAGGTACCACTATCGCTGGAATCCATGCCGGAGTGGTGCAATTGAAGGATGGCAGATTGATGGCATTGGGGCGTAATAATAGTATTCGTGATAAAGAAGGACATCTACGTATGCCCATGAGTGTGTCTGATGATATGGGTAAGACTTGGCATTATTCCGCTTCGGAATTTCCCCCCATTGATGGAGGACAACGGCTGGTATTGATGCGTTTGAATGAAGGTCCTATTTTACTGATATCTTTTACTGAGCATCCTTATCGTACTCCGAAGGAGGAGCGTGGTATGATGTTTACTGATAAGTCAGGAAAGTCTTTTAAAGGATATGGCATGTATGCTGCTTTGTCATACGATGAAGGTAAGACTTGGCCTGTACAACGTTTGTTGACTGACGGTACTTATCGTTTTCTTAATGGTGGAGCTTGGACTCAGTTTTTTGAAATGGATGAGGGTCATGCCGAACCTCGTGGTTATTTGGCTGGAACACAAACACCCGATAATATGATCCATTTGATAACAAGTCGCTTCTATTATAAATTTAATTTAGCTTGGTTGAAAGGAAACGAAAGTATTATATCTCCTCAATCTTTGTCTGACTAAAGGACGTAGAATGCATATATCCAATACTTTGTATTGTCTTACTTTCGTTTTCTAGTTGTATTGTTTGTTGTAAATGAAAGTAATCGAAATAAAATAAAGTAAAATAATGCAAAATGATTTTTGTTTTCCGAAAATATTTCTACTTTTGCAATGTGTGATTTAAGATATTATGATTATGGCGCACGCTTAAAGAGAACACAAAAAGAATTATTAAATCTAAAATGATTATTTGTTAACCCAGGAAAGTATGGAAAATGTTCAGAAAACAAGGCGTTTGTTTGCAAGCGCATACGGTTGCAAAGCCAGCCGTTCTTTTCTTATTTGGGGATTGTCGGCCGCAATGTCTATAAGTGTTATACCGATGATGGCTGAGATTTCTGTTGGTGAGAAAAACTATGATACTCAAATTGTTAGCCAGACAAAGACTATAACCGGAACCATTATTGATGAAACAGGTGAACCTATGATTGGGGTGTCGGTTTTAGTTCAAGGGACTACTACAGGGGCAGTTACAGATTTGGATGGTAAATTTACATTGGAAGTTCCCGCAAACGCTACATTGGTAGTTTCCTATATCGGATACAAGACTCAAAATGTAAAAGTCGGTAGCCAAAATACGTTTGCCATTAAGATGGAGAGTGATAATGAGGTGCTTGATGAAGTGGTAGTAATTGGTTATCAGACTATTAAACGTAAGGACTTGACTGGTTCTGTTGCTTCTGTTAGTGGTAAAACCGTGTCTGTTATGCCTGTTTCTAATGTAGCACAGGCTATGCAAGGTAAACTTCCTGGTGTGAACATTACCTCACAAGATGGACGTCCTGATGCGGCAATTTCTATTCGTGTGCGAGGAGGAGGTTCCATTTCGCAAAGTAATGAACCTTTGATTTTAGTAGATGGTGTAACTGTGAATTCTTTAAATGATATTCCGTCTGATCAAGTGGAAAGTATTGATGTGCTGAAAGATGCTTCTTCTACAGCTATCTATGGTGCGCGTGGTGCCAATGGTGTAATTCTTGTGACTACAAAGGGAGCGAAAGAAGGAAAGGTTTCGGTTTCTTATAATGGCTATGTTAAATTCAATACTCCGACTAAATACTTGGAAACATTAGATCCTTATGATTATTTGTCATTTGTTTGGGGAAATGCCGCCGCCAGTGGCGATGCATATCGTTTGCCATTTGAAAAATTATATGGTATTGGTGATTATTTGGGTAGTAATACAGAGGGTATAGAAAGCTATCGTAACACCAAGAATTATAACATCCAAAAAGATGTGTATAATAGTTCTGTATCCCATAATCATGATTTGTCTGTTAGTGGAGGTACTGAAAAAACAAAAGTCTTGTTTGCGATGAACTATATGGATGAGCAAGGTATGAAACTTAACTCTTATGCAAAGCGTGGAGGTGTTTCGTTGAAGATTAATCAGAAATTACGTGATAATTTAGATATTAATCTGGATACTCGTTATAGTGATATGCGTACTATGGGAGATGAAGGAACAACTAATGGTTCCGGCTCATTGCTTTCATCTTCTTATCGTTTTCGTCCGATTGCTACTCGTGATATTTTGGGGGACTTGAATGCTTTGCGTGAAGGGAATATGGAGATGTATGGTCGTCAGTCTACCTGGGATACTTATAGTCCTGTGGCTCGTATCGGAGATTATGATCCACTATATATTAAACAAAGACTTCGTGGTACTTTATCTTTAAATTGGAGATTGTTTGATGGCTTTGCTTATCATACTGACTTAACTTTAAACCAATCATGGGAACAAGATAAGATTTGGGGGGGGGCTATTTATAATAATTATTTGGATGACGAAACAGGAGCCAAACTATATGCGGGAAATGTGGAATATACAAAGCGTGACAGTTGGGGACTGCGTTGGACGAATACAATCAGTTATGACTTCAATTTTTTACCTAAACAGCATCGTTTGAATATTCTGTTGGGACATGAAGTTACAGACTCCGGAGGTAGTAAAATGTCAATTTCAGCTAGTCACTTTCCCTCTAATTTTACAAAGGATAATGCATTTGCCATGATTAACCAATATGATGCAGATCATGGAACAAGTAAATTTTCTTCTGGAGTAGATATTCCCGGACGTATTCTCTCATTCTTTGGTCGTGCTAATTATACATTGATGGATCGTTATTTGTTTACTGTGACATTCCGTGCCGATGGCTCTTCTAAGTTTTCCCCCGAACACCGTTGGGGATATTTTCCTGCTGCGGCTTTTGGATGGCGCCTTTCTGAAGAAACTTTCATGGAAGGGACGAAAGACTGGTTAGATAACTTGAAAGTCCGTTTGTCTTATGGTACGGTAGGTAATGATGGTATCAGCTCTGATTTATGGTCACAAACGTGGACTTCTGAAACAGATTTACGATATCAATATATACTAAATAACCAGTATTCATCTTCTTATGACCTTTCAACGGAACAAATGGCAAATAAAAATCTAAAATGGGAAACAACTATTACACGTAATTTTGGTTTCGATTTCGGATTTTTAAAGAACCGTTTGTGGGGATCTTTGGATTTATATTGGAATACAACAAAGGATTTGCTGATGTTGACTTCGCTTCCGGGGATTACCGGATTCACATCTACGTATGATAACATTGGTCAGACTAGTAATAAGGGAATTGAGTTTTCTTTGTCAGGTGTGATTTTTGAAAATAAAGATTGGAATATTACGGCTGGTATGAATATAAATTTCAATAAGGGTAAGGTCGATAAGTTGGCAGAAAATGTAACAGGTTTATATGGCTCTAGTTGGTGTGGCAGTAGCAGTTTCCCGGGTGAGGATTATATTTTACAGGAAGGCAAACCTGTGGGTATGGTCAGAGGTTTTATATATGATGGCTTTTATACTACAGATGACTTTAATTATGTAAACGGACAATATATATTGAAAGAGGGCGTGGCAGATTTAGGTTCTTTTATTAATCCTGTACATGGGGTGGACCGTCCGTCCGGACAAAATGCCTATCCGGGTCTTCCGAAATTTAGGGATATGGATAATAGTGGCAGCATTGATGAGAAAGATGTTACCATTATTGGTGATATGAATCCTGTTCATACAGGTGGTTTCAATATCAATACAACTTATAAAAATTTTGATTTAGGATTGTATTTTAATTGGAGTTATGGTAATGATGTGTATAATGTGAATAAAATCGCTTCCTTGTACGGCGCAAAAGAAAAGGGAGTATATGAGAATAAACTTGGTTTTATGAAAGACTCCTATAAGATTTATGACGTGGTAGATGGGAAATTAGTTCGTCTCACTACTCCTGAGCAATTAAATGCAGCTAATGTAAATGCTAATTTACCATTACCTTATAGTGAAAATGGGGTTACTTCCAGTATTGCTATTGAAGATGGTTCTTATTTGCGTCTGAACACGTTGACATTGGGGTATTCATTGCCCGATAAGGTTTTGCATAAGGCTGGTTTGAGTAAATTGCGTATTTATGGAACAATCTATAATTTGTTTACCTTAACCGGTTACTCAGGTCTGGATCCTGAAGTTAGTGCTAATACCTCTCAGAATAAGGCGAAATACCCTACAGTAGGATTGGACTGGGGTACTTATCCTAGAGCACGTTCGTTTGTGGTTGGTTTAAATCTTGCTTTCTAATCAAAAAAACAAATCATTAAATTAATTATTATGAATAAATTAGCAACATATATATCTGCATTGGCACTATGCTGTTCCTTTGCTCAATGTAGTGATTATCTGAATACTTCTTCACCGGAGAACACTGGAGATGAGTTTGTAACCTCTTCTACTTCCGAAACTTTTAAAATCCTGTCTTGGTGTTATGCTAATTATCGGCAGAATTGTATTATGGGAGCTTATCGTTGGAATGATCCCATTGGCTCAGACTCTGAAATATATCCGGAAATAGGCTCTTTAAATAATGCCAACGCTAGACTATTACCGGAATTGTTAAGTGTAAATGCTGGTGGTTCAGGCTTCAACGGGCTTTATACTACGATTGCACGTGCATCTAAGGTAGCGGAATTGGTAGCTGATAAACCTGCATTTCAAGATGCTGTGGCAGCAGGAAAAGTAAATGATTGGACTCAACTTTATGGTGAGGCTTTAACAATGAAGGCTTTCTGCTATTTCGATTTGGTAAAACATTATGGTGATGTACCTTATGGATATGAAAATAACAATGTGGAAGATTATTCATTGACTTCCCGTTTTGAAATTTATGATAATCTTATTGAGATATTGAAGGAGGCAGAAGCATTGATGTATCCACTGGGAGAAGGTGGCATTACTGCTGAACGTTTTTCCAAGGGGTTTGCTGACGCGTTGTTAGGACAGATAGCTCTTTATTCCGGTGGATATCAGACAATTCGTACAGATGTGCCCGGTTTGTATGGTGACGTACAGTTTACGACAAAAGGAAAAGAAGAACTAGGATGTGTCTATGCTCGGCGCAATGATTATCTAGATTATTATAAGATTGCCGAGAAGTATTTTCAGGCTGCTTTGAATAATAAAGGGACGGCTGCTTTAGTTACGGTTGATGACCGGAGTTATGCGAATAACCCGTTTCAGCGTCATTTTCAATATACTCATGATCTGGCTCTGAGCCCAGAATCTATTTTTGAAGTAGGTAATATACAAGGGGGACAAAGTGGGCAGACTACTACCAGTGAATATTCTTATGCTTTTGGACGTCCGTCCAGTGGTGGTAGTAATCAGGCTGCGCCTTGCAAGTCGTTTGGGGCGTTACGTATTATTCCCTCTTTCTATTATGGTGAGTTTGAAGCAGGTGATATGCGTAGAGATGCTAGTGTGACTGTTACTGGTAGTAAAGGTGATGGCAATGAAGCTCTGTTGTCTTTTACTCCGGGTAGCAAGTTGGATGGGGGAATTGCTATTAATAAATGGGATGAGAATCGTATGAATCCTCCTTATACTACATCTCAACGTACTTCGGGAATGAATTGGCCGGTGTTGAGGCTTGCTGATCTTATTTTGATGCAAGCGGAGGTCAAAGCGGAATTGGGAGCGGAAGGAGAAGCAATCCAATTACTTAACCAAATCCGTCAACGTGCATTTGGGAATTCTGAACATGCTATTTCAGCTTCAGGTGAGGCTTTGAAGGAAGCTATTTTGCAAGAACGCAAATTAGAACTTCTAGGTGAAGGGACTCGTCGCTGGGATTTGATTCGTTCTGGTAAGTTTGTGGAAAAAGCTTTAGCTGTTCGTGCAGAAATGACGGAGATGGTTAATGATTTGCAAACAAAAGGATATCATGAATTTGCTAATGGTAATGTGATTTCGAATTATGTATATACTAAGAAAGTGTATTTAAGTTCACCGCTGACTTTTGATCCAGATGAGTCGAATCCGGCTCTGTATCCGGGATGGAGAGGTCAATATGATTATAGCACTACTCCGGTAAAAGTTACTGGGACAGACCATAATCTGGCTATTGAGGGGCTGTTTAATTATATAGATCCCGATGGTGCTGAAGCAAAGAGATTGCTTGACGAGGGTTATACACAGGATGATTGGGGAGTGACATTGGTGAAATATGCTGATCATTATACAAATAGCAATTTGTTGCCGGGAATAAAGGAAGGCAATGTTCCTCCCAGATATTATTGGCCTATTCCATTTGAAACGCTGAGCAAGTCTAAAGGCAAGATAACGAACGGATATGGCATGGCACAAGAATAAAGAGTATATATGAAAAACATTTTATCTATTTGCACATTTTTATTGGCCTTTGGGACGCTTCCTTTATGGGGGCAGTCCCAAGACCCTTTGAATGAGGATCAGACTACAGTACGCATTCTTGAGGGGGATAATTCAGACCCTTCTATTGTCCGTTATGGAAAATCTTATTATCTGGTTCATTCTTCCTTTGTTTATACCCCGGGACTGGTAGTTTACAAATCGGATGATTTAGTAAACTGGACTCCGTGTTCTACAGCTTTGACTACTTTTACAGGAGATATCTGGGCTCCGGATATTGTGGTTCATAACAATCGTTTTTATATCTATTTCCCGACCTTGAATGGAAAAGGGAGAAAGACCAATATGGTAACTTGGGCTGATAGTCCGGAAGGTCCGTGGAGCACTCCGATAGATTTGAAAATAGGAGGTATTGATCCGGAGCATGTGGTTAGTGAGGATGGAAAACGTTATCTGTTGCTCAGTTCTGGCGCTTTATATCCGTTGTCGGATGACGGATGCTCTATTACAGGAGAACTGGTCAGAATTTATAAGGAATGGGAAATACCGGAGGAATGGGATGTAGAAGGAGTTTCCATGGAAGGTCTGAATGTGAAAAAAGTAGGAGAGTACTATTATTTATTTGCGGCCGAAGGGGGGACGGCAGGTCCTCCCACCAGTCACATGGTAGTACAGGCACGTAGTAAAAATATAATGGGCCCTTGGGAGAATGCTCCTTTCAATCCGCTTCTTCGTACGGAATCCCGTAATGAAAAATGGTGGAGTAAAGGGCATGGCTCTATTGTTGATACGGAAGATGGACGGTTATTTATGATTTTCCATGCTTATGAAAACGGATTTCAGACATTGGGGCGTCAGACCCTTTTACGTGAACTGGTCCAAAAAGAAGATGGATGGTTACATTTGAAAGAAGGAGCCATTTCTTTACCTGCACCGGAACGTTTGAAATTATCTGGTATAAAAGATTTTGTATGGCAGACGTGCCGGGAACATAACTTAAATGATCGGTTCCGGATTACTCCTGATAAAATCAGTATAGAGGCAAAGGGGAATACTCCAAAAGAAGGATCTCCCTTGTTAGCACGCACCAGTGCTCATAAATATGAAGTGGAGGCTTGTTTTGAACTGAAAGGTGAAAATACATCTGCCGGATTGGTGGCTTATTATGATGAGAATTATCATTTTGGATTTGGTTTTAATCATAAGCAGATGCTTCGTTATCGGCGTGGACAAGTAAGCCGTACGGAATCAAAATTACCTCAAGCAAACCAATGTGGAAAGATGTGGTTACGTTTGCGGAATGATGCTAATGTATTGTCGGCCTGGTACAGTGCCGATGGTAAAAAATGGCATAAGTATCCATGGGGATTTGAGATATCGGGAGTACATCATAATACGGTATATGGTTTCTTGTTTGTTCGCCCAGGTATTTTTGCCGGTGGTGACGGGCAGGTGGAAGTAACAGATTTTGTTTTGAGAAATCTTGATTGATGCGTTGTTTAACTGGAATTTAATGATTGAATTGCTTATGAAATATTGCTGCTCTTTTTTATTGTTATTGCTTTTTGGGATTTCCGGTGGATTTGCCCAAGATAAGGTGGAGTGTTGGGGACGTTATGAAATCTCCCTGCCTGCCAAAGTAAAGGGGAACCCTTTTGATATTGAGCTTACGGCAACGTTTAGCGGACCGGATACTACATTGACTGTACGTGGATTCTATGACGGAAATGATACCTTCAAAATTCGTTTTATGCCTGTGAACCAGGGAGTATGGTCGTACGTGACGCAGAGTGAGATTCCGGTGCTGAATGAGGTGAAAGGGCGGATAGAATGTATTGCTCCGGGTAAAGGAAATCATGGCCCAGTTAAAGTGGATGGAACTTATAATTTTAAATATGCTGACGGAACGCGTTATTATCCAGTTGGAACTACTTCTTATGATTGGATGCATGTGGCAGGTAACCAGCCTGATCAGACAGTGAAATCATTGGAGCTATCCAAGTTCAATAAAATCAGGATGCTGTTTTTTGTGCAAAACTTTGATCCGGATTATCCTGAACCCTCCATGTTTCCTTTTGAGATAAAGAAGATAACAAAGGATGAAAAGGGAAAACCTGTGTATGAATGGGATTTCACCCGCTTCAATCCTGCTTATTTTGCTCATGTGGAAGCATGTGTGGATAAATTGGCCGGAATAGGAGTAGAGGCTGATTTGATTCTTTTCCACCCTTATGATGGTGGCCGTTGGGGATTTGACAGAATGCCTTTGGAAGCCGGTGTCCGATACTTGAAGTATCTGACAGCCCGTATGAGTTCATTTCGCAATATTTGGTGGTCATTGGCCAATGAATATGATTTTTTGAGAGAATTAAAACCGGAATATTGGGATACTTTTACACATACGGTAGTAGGGAATGATCCTTATTCCCATTTATGCTCCATTCATACTTATACAGCTAAGTATTATAAATATTGGGAACCTGAATACACTCATGCCAGTATACAGGACCAGGCACCTGTGGAGGGATTTGGAAGAGCGGCTACGGTGAAAAACATTTATAAGAAACCGATTATTTTTGATGAGGTATGTTATGAGGGTAATATGGATAACCGATGGGGAAGCTTGAGCGGTCAGGAATACCTTTATCGCTTGTGGCAAGGATTGATTGTGGGGACTTACGTGACTCATGGAGAATGTTATATGGATGATCCTAAAGATTATTCTCGTGACTTTTTGGCTGTGGGAGGAACTTTTCAAGGGGAATCCTGGAAGCGCATTGGCTTTACAAGACAGATTTTGGATGCACTCCCTAATCCTCTACATTTATGTGATAGCAGTTGGGACCCTTATACTTCGACTGCCGGAGAAAATTATTATATGATTTATCTGGGCAAGGAAATAAAACCGGAATGGGCATTTGATTTACCGGTAAAAAACGCTTTTTATCCACGTTTGAAAGAAGGAGTACGTTTTAAAGTGGAAGTCATTGATACTTGGAACATGACGATAGCCGAATGGCCTGTCGTTTTTGAAACGACTGCTCCTGTAAAGGATAGGGTGTATGATAAAAATCAAGGAAGAGTAAGACTGCCTGCAAGTCCTTATCTGCTGCTAAGGATAACTGAAGTAGAATAATTTATGAATGTGTTAGTTTGTTAATATGCTAATTGCCGTTTGGTTCCGCTATGTTTACATGTCAATTGGCCTATTAGCAAATTGGCAAATTAGCACATTATTCAAAATTTGCACATAATAGACCAATTTTTACCTTTCTGTCCTCTGTTTCTCGTTTAATTTTGTAATAGAACAAATCTTAATCTATACAAAATGAAACATTTACATTTTCTCGCTTTTGCCTTGTGCTGGCTTGTATGGGGACATCTGTTAAAAGCACAAAGTATTGATCATTATAGTTCGTTAGATCCTTCGCAACCTATAGAATTTAAAGGGAACTGCCTTCGTTATGCAGATAAAGAAATTATTTTAGGTCCGAAAACATTTTTTGTTGATGGGCAGTTGTCCGATAGAGAAGTGGCGGATAATCCTTATGTTTTTAATAGTTTCAATAAAGCTGCCGCTAATTTCTCAGCTGGTACGGAAGCGGAACCAATGAAAGTCTATCTGGCTCCATACGTTTATTGGATTGATGATCCGGATGACCCTGCTATTCGTGTTGGTAAAGACGGACGTGAACCGTTCGGCTTGGTTGTTAAATGCCCTTATCTCCATATTATCGGATTGAATACTCATCCTGAAAATACAGTCCTGGCATCCAGCCGTGGACAGACACAGGGGGCTGTCGGTAATTTCACCATGTTTGATTTTTGGGGAGACGGTCTGTTGGTAAAGGACTTGACCATGGGGAATTTCTGTAATGTCGATTTGGAATATCCTCTGAAGAAGGAATTAAGCAGGAAGAAAAGAATGTCTGCCATCACTCAGGCACACGTTGCTTATTGTCATGGCGACAAGATTGTGGCGGATAATGTACATTTCATCAGCCGCTTGAATATGAATCCGTTGAATGGCGCCAAGCGGATACTTTTTAATAAATGCCACATGGAAAGTACGGATGACGCATTGACCGGAACAGGGGTTTATCTGGATTGTACACTTCATTTTTATGGTCAGAAACCTTTTTGGAGAAGTGATATGGGCGGAGCTGTATTTTTGAACTGTGACTTTTATGTGTGTCATGAGGAAGACCGGCAATATTTTTGTAAGTCGGTCGGGCCGTTAAGTATTGTTGATTGCCGTTATCATTCGAAGAAGCCGGTTTATGCGGGCTGGACACATGATCCTACAGATTGGTTGCGTTGTTATCAATATAATGTGAAGCTGAACGGGCAACCTTATGTAATAGGAGCTGACAAGCCTTATAATACGGTTTGCATGGATCAGTTGAATCAACTGAAAGCTTTCCGGCTGGAAGAGAATGAAGAGGTAGTTTATAATACTTACAATTTATTGAGAGGAGAGGATGACTGGGATCCTCTTCGGGTGAAAGACCGTGTTATTGCTATAGGTAAGCGAGATGGAAGGGATTATACTCGGATGCCCTCTTGTCTTTCTGTAGAGCCCTTAACGGCTTCCATCCAAACAGGTGGCCGGACGGTCAGATTGACTGCAACAGTAAAAAGGCATTGTAACTATGTACTGAATAATGTTCCCGTGAAGTGGAAAGTACAACAAGGTTACGAAAAGGAGGTGAAATTATCCACTTCCGAGGGTTATGAATGTGTTGTCGAGGCAACTAATGTGGAGGATGAAACAAAGCATTTCACTGTGATAGCCTATACAGAAGATGGTTTGGAATGTGCGACAGAGCTTACGGTTGCTCCCGATTATGTGCCGGCTCCTTCGTTTACGAAAACTCCAAAGATGAATATCACTAAAGGAGTAGCTACTGTCAGTTATGCTTTAGAATTGAATGGGCGTAAAGATGAATCATTGATAACTTGGTATAGATGTACAGACAAAAATGGAGCCAATAGACTTCCGGTTTCTGTATCTCGCTTGAATGAACCGGAATACTCCTATACGTTGGTAAAAGAAGATGTCGGTTATTATCTGATGGCAGCGGTTGCTCCCAAGCACTTGCGTTGTGTGCCGGGGAAAGAACAGATTGTTGTTTCCAACTCTCCGATAAAGAAAGGACAAGTGAATATTGCTCATATATTTGAAACGGATTTTCAGAACTTTCCATGTAAGAATCAACCACAACTTTTACCGGGATTTTGGACGATTGGTGGATATAAGCCTTTGGATACGGCAGCATACGATTGGCAGGTAGTTCCGGATAAGGATTATTGGATTTATGGGCCGGGAATGAATGGTTCTCACGGAACCGGTTTGTTGCAAGATCAGAAAGGAGCCCGTTTGCTGTATACTCCATTGGATGGCAGCTATGGAGATATGGCAATAACCTTGAATGTGGATGCCAGTAAAACAGCAGGACAAGGTTTTGGTAGTGCAACAGGACAGTATTTGGATTTGTATATCAAGTTTGATACCCGTACTTTAACGGGATATGCATTGCGTATCATTCGTACGACCAAGTATAGTAATGCGGTTGATTTTATTTTGATGAAATATGAGAACGGGGTGGCTGAGGCCATCAGTCAACCGGTGTCTTCTACCTGCTATCGTACAAATTGTACTCTGACATTGACTGCTAAAGGAGGAAAATTGACGGCACACGCTTCAACAACAACTCCGCTTCCGGCGCCTGTAACAGATCCGAACTTGAAACTTTCGGTAGATTTGGAGGCGGATATAGCCTCGAACACTTTTGGGGGCACCGGTATCCAGCATACGGGCAGTTGTGGTGAAAGTACAACGATGCTGCACTATATGAAGGTGGAATGGGAATAGAGTGATTAAAACTTGAATTTAATACTGATGAATCTATGGTTACATTAAAATCGTTTTTAGGTATGATTGCCGCAGTTCCTTTTATAATGGCGTGTAATCAGACAGGGCAGGTCAATGCAACACTTTTTCCTGCTTCCGGTTCGGAAGATGTCAATCCGGACACTCATTTGGTTCTTACTTTTTCCGAGACTCCTGTCCTTGGAGATTCCGGTATGATACGGGTTTATGACGCAGTTACTGACCAAGTGGTGGACAGTTTGGATTTGAGTATCCCACCTGGTCCTACGGAGAGCCGTACGTATGGTCCGGAATGTGATTATACAAAAGTGCCTTATGACTATACTCGTACCGTTATGCCTACCAATAAAGATACTCGTCCGGGTACTCCTTCGGGAACGGCGGAACCTACTCCTCCTGTGTACCAGCTTACTATTATAGGGGGATTTACGGATGCCTTTCATTTTTATCCCGTCATCGTGCGTGATTCTATAGCTACTATTTATCTACACAATAATATGCTGGAATATGGGCATACTTACTATGTGACTATAGATAATGGTGTGTTAAATTTAGCTGATGGCAGTTTTCAAGGAGTCACTAAAGAAGATGAGTGGGTTTTCACTACTAAATCTGACATGCCGGAACTTTCAGATACATTGATTGTGGATGTTGCAGGAAAAGGAGACTTTAATACAGTTCAGGGAGCCTTGGATTTTATTCCTGATTTTAATGAACAACAGACTGTGATTTTAGTTAATCCCGGTGATTATGAAGAATTGGTCTATACAAGAAATAAATGGCATGTTAAAATTAAAGGAGCAGGAATGGCCGATACTAAAGTACATTATGCAAATAATGAAGTCTTTAATCCTCATCCGCTGACTGTGAAAACCAATGAGTGGCCCGGTACATTTCCTTCCCGTCGGGCGGCTTTCATGCTTGATAATTGCAAGGATATAGTCATTGAGGATATGACCATTGCTACAGATTTAAAAGGTCAGGCAGAAGGGTTGTTGATTAATGGAGAAAGGATTGCTTTATACCGTGTACATATTATAGGTTCAGGAGATGCATTGCAGGCGAATGGAACAATCTATATGGAATCTTGTGAGTTGGATGGTGGTGGTGATACTATTTTAGGACGTGGCAGCTTGTTTGCTTATAAAAGTAATTTCCGTAATGGTGGCGGCCCTTTCTCATGGGTAAGAAATACGGCGGGCAATCATGGTAATGTGTTTGTTGAATGCACTTTTTCTACGGAGGATGGTAAACAGGCGGATTACGGACGTACTAAAAGTAACCACGGTTCGGCCTATCCTGATGCAGAGTTTGTCTTGATAGATTGTAAAGTGAAAAATATAATTCCTGAAGGCTGGAGTTCTATTGGAGCGAAGACTGCTAAAATGTACGAGTATAATACTTGTGATATGGTGACAGGAAATCCGGTTGATGTATCCAAACGTCATCCATATTCCCGCCAGCTGACAAAAGATAAAGATACAGAGCTGATTAACAATTATCGGAACCCTGCTTTTGTTTTGAAAGGCTGGGTGCCGGATAGTTGTATAAATGGGACGAAGTAATAATTAGTGGAGATAAGTTTGCGCATCGAATATTGAGGTATCTAATTAAATACCGGAAACAGATATGGATGATCTATTAAAGTTGGAAACAGAAACTTTTAATAAATTATATACTGATTACAGGTTACGGTTTATTCGTTTTGCGCAAACTTATATTCCCGATATTTCTATAGCTGAAGATATTGTGATGGACACTTTAGCTTATTATTGGGAACATCGAAGAGATATAAAGAACGATGAGAATATATTAAGTTATCTTTTAACGGCTATAAAGCATAAATGCTTGAACTATTTAAGACAGGAACGCTTTCATTATGAAAAGAATAATTCTTTGTCTGAACTTGCTTTATGGGAATTGGATTTTAAGATATCAGCATTATCGGCATGTGATCCTTGTGAATTGTATACTAATGAGGTGCAAGAGATTGTAAATCATACGCTTGAAAAATTGCCATCAAAAACTCGACAGATTTTTTTTATGAACAGATATGAAGATATATCCTACCCTGAAATAGCTAAAAAGTTATTTGTGAATCAAAAAACCGTTGAATATCATATAAGTAAGGCATTAAAAGCTCTACGTGCTGTCCTCAAAGACTATCTTTCTTTTTTGATTTATCTAATTTAGCAAATTTTTTTGTTTTTCGTTTAGGGTATTTCCATTCTCATGTGCTTATAGAGTAAATAATGGAAAGAAAATGAATTTATTATCGTTGTATCATTTTTTTGCAGGCAAAGCATCTGACAAGCAGAAAGAAGCTATTAAACGATGGGCTGAAAGTTCACCGGATAATTATGAGACATTATGTCGTGAAAAGAAAATATTTGATGCAGGTATTTTGTTGGTAGATAAAAAGGAACTGTCTCAAAAAGAAAATGCCCCGTTGTTATATAAGCTAATTAATTATACCGTAAAGATAGCTGCGGTTGTTCTTTTGGTTGTTGTGTCTGTTACTATTTATAAGTATCAGGAATTGGTGAAAAAATCAGAGGTATTACAAACCATACTTGTTCCTGCCGGTCAAAGAATAAACATAATTTTACCCGATAGTACGTTTGTGTGCCTTAATTCTAATACGAAATTTAGTTATCCTTCTGTTTTTGCAACAAATAATCGTAAAGTAAAGTTGGATGGAGAAGCTTATTTTGAAGTATCGGCCAATAAAAATAAGCCATTTTATGTACATACTTCAAAAGGAGAAATCAAAGTACTCGGTACTCATTTTAATTTGGAAGCTTATTCTAACGCTGATGTATTTAAGACTTCTTTGTTTGAAGGCAAAGTTCGTGTCAGAGTAAAAGGTAACAATATTTATTTGAAACCTGATCAAATGGTATGTTATCATAAAAATGGAAAAATTCATTTGGAAACCATCCACGATTATGACCAGTACCGATGGCGTGAGGGATTAATTTGTATAAAAAGCGCAAAATTTAAGGACATCATGAAAACTTTTACTAAATATTTTGGAGATAGCATTGTTGTTCAAAATAAAGAGGTGGAACATTATAAATATACAGGAAAATTTAGACAAAGTAGAGGGGTTATTAATGCGTTAAGGTTATTGCAGAAAGATGCTCCTTTTACTATAGAGCAGGATGAGGACAAACAAATTATTTATATCAAATAGAGATTCAAATACATAAAACACAACTATATTTTTTTTAAAACTAAAATCTAATAACATGGAAACAACTTATTTAAACGTATGTGATAGGCCAATAAGTCGGTGGTCTATTGTGAGATTACTGAAAACAGTCTTGTTGCTATTATGTGTGTCATTTAGTTCAGTGTACGTACAAGCATCAGATCGGAGCGAAGGTATCACTATTTCATGTAAGAATGAAAGTTTGGAACAAGTGATACACTTGATTGAGAGCCAGTCATCTTATCTTTTTGTGTTAAATGATAAGGTGAATACTAAACACAAAGTAAGTATAAAGATAGAGAATGGAAATATAAATGCTATTCTGAATAAAATCTTTCAAGGTACCAATATGACGTATCAAGTTGATGGAGATCATATTTTAATTTCAACTACTCATAAAAGTATCGGTTTGGATGAAACACGACAGACTACTATGATAAAAGGAAAAATAGTAGATAATGCAGGTGAGCCTATGATTGGAGTAAATGTATTGGTAAAAGGAACGACTAATGGTGCCATTACTGATTTTGAAGGTAATTATTCTCTTGCTGATGTAAACGAGAATGATGTATTAATGGTGACCTATATTGGCTATCTTACTCAGGAGATAAAAGTCGGGAAACAGTCTGTCATAAACATTGTGATGAAAGATGATACTCAATCTTTGGATGAAGTGGTAGTGGTTGGATATGGTGTTCAAAAGAAGAGTGATTTGACTGGTTCTATATCTTCTATAAAACCAGCGGATATTACATCTACTCCTACTACCAATGCGTTGAAATCTTTGCAAGGTAAAGTAGCGGGATTGGATATAACACAATCTAGCGGGCAGCCCGGAGCCTCTATTTCATTAACCATGCGTGGTAATCGTTCTCTTAAAGCTGACAATAATCCGTTAGTATTGGTCGATGGTATAGATTACGGATCATTTGTTGATATTAATCCTACTGATATTGAGTCTATTGAAGTCTTGAAAGATATCTCATCTACAGCTATTTATGGAACGAAAGGAGCTAATGGTGTAATTATTATTACAACAAAATCCGGAGCCAAGGGACAAAAGACGAAAATCGATTTTAATGCTTATGTTTCTATTAAAAATAAGGCTAAATACCCTCGTATGATGAATGGAGAAGAATATGCTCAATTAAAGAGAGAGGCCTATAGAACTACTAATTCAGCAGCGCCGGATCAATATATGGATGATGCTTTGATTTTCAATGCAGAAGAATTGGAGTATTTGGAAAAAGGTTATTGGGTTGATTGGCAGGATTTATTGTTGGGTACCGGTATTACCCAAAATTATGAAATCAGTATGTCTGGTGGTACGGAGAAAACATCTTATTCATTATCATTTGGTTTTCAAGATGATAAAGGATTGTTGAAAAATGATGTATTGAAACGTTATAATGGTCGTATTAGTCTTGATCATAAGATAAATAAAATTTTCAATGTGGGTGTGAATGTTTCATATACTTTTAAAGATCAGGATAAGAGACAGAATCCATTGAATTTGGCTAACAAAATACCATGTATAGGCAGAGCTTATGATGATAATGGTAATTTTATATTAAACCCTGCTCCTGGAAATAGTTCTGCATTCAGTCCTTTATGTGATGAGCAGCCGGGTGCTTACGAGGATAATATTCGTACGAAACGTATGTTTGCTTCGGGGTATTTGAATGTGAATATTCTGAAAGATTTTTTCTTTAAATCCACTATTGGCATTGATGTTACAGATAGTCGGGAAGGTATTTATAAAGATAAAAATACAGTAGCTAATCTTGGTGTAAAATCTACCTCTTCTGTTCAGGCGGATAACGATTGGCGTTATACTTGGGAGAATATACTGAATTACTCCAAAACATTTGGGAAACATGGACTAACTGCAATGATTGGTAGTAGTACCACTGCTTATGGATATGAAAAGGTTTTGGCTAGTGGAGCTAACCAAGCTTCTGCTCTGACTTCATTCCACGATCTGGGAGCAAATGCTGATTCAAAAGAAAATGCCAGTCAATTGATTGAGACGCAAATGGTTTCTTTCTTTGGACGATTGAATTATAAGTTTAATGAACGTTATTTATTCCAAGCTTCTTTGCGTGCTGATGGATCTTCCGTTTTGGCGAAGGGGCACAAGTGGGGGTATTTCCCGTCAGCATCCGCTGCGTGGCGTATTTCAGAAGAAGGCTTTATGGCTGATCAAGATATTTTTAGTAATTTGAAATTACGTTTAAGTTGGGGAGTTGCTGGTAACAGTGCAATTGATGCTTATGCTACTTTAGGAGGACTTAAAAAATCAGTATATACATTTGGTAGTAGTGTTTATGGATATTATCCTAGCGAGATTGCAAATAAAGATTTGACTTGGGAAAAAACATCGACATGGAATCTTGGACTGGATTTCTCAATTTTAAGAAATCGCATATCTGGTACAATTGATACTTATATTTCACAAACCTCGGATTTGTTACTTCCAAGTTTATTGCCTAGTTCTACTGGATATGCATCTGTTATGCAGAATATAGGTAAAACAGAAAATAAAGGTATTGAAGTGACATTGAATACAATTTGGTTTCAAAATAAAAATTTTAGTTGGAATACGGATTGGACATATAGTTTGAATCGTGAAAAAATTAAAGCTTTAAATAGTGGTGTAACGCGTGATGAAGGTAATCTTTGGTTTGTTGGCTCTCCTACTCAAGTTTTTTATGATTATAAAAAGATTGGTATCTGGCAATTAGGTGAGGAAGCTCAGGCCAAAGCTTTTGGAGGATTTAAGCCAGGGGATATTAAAGTGGCAGATATGTCACCTAAAGGTTCTGAAGGTGAAGGCGTTTTCTCTACGGATGACCGGGTTATTTTTTCAAGAGTTCCTAAGTATACGTTTGGTATAACTAATAATATCACCTATAAGAATTTTGATTTAATGTTCTTTATTTATGGTCGTATCGGACAATATGTAAAAGATGCCTATACTCAGTTATACAAGCCAAGTGCGTTGGAAAATAGCGCACCTGTAAATTATTGGACACCTGAGAATCCTAGCAATGAGTATCCTCGTCCCAATAGTGGTTATTCAACGAACAGTTATTTGTTACAGTCTTCATTGGCATTCCGTAAAGCTTCTTTTGTGAAAATACGAGATATTACATTGGGATACACACTGCCTAAAGAATGGACATCCAAAATGATGGTGCAGAAGTTGCGTATTTATTGTTCTTTGAATAACTTCATTACCTTCACGGATTTCCCGAATTATGATCCGGAAAGCAATGGAAGTATGGACTTTCCATTGGCGAAGCAAGTGTTGTTTGGCATCAATCTTAGTTTGTAATCTTTAATTATGATCATTATGAAAACAAAATTTTATTATTATATAAGCATATTATTTCTTTGTTTATGTCATGTCTCTTGTGAAGACTTTCTAGAAGAAACTAATAAAAGTGGATTGACAACGGATCCATTTATGAAAACGAAAGTTGGAATAGAGAGTGCGTTGAATTCCTGTTATTCGGGTGCAAGGACATTTTATGGTCAGGAAGATGGTTTTGGTATGACAGAATCTGGTACTGATTTGTTTTTGCGTGGGGGAGATAATAAAGCAAATCAATTGGCTGATTATACTATTGACTTAAATGGCTCCCAATCAACTATCGGAAATGTTTGGAAAAATCTTTATTTGTCATTAAGTGCTTGTAATCAGACTATTTCTTTGTTGCCAAGTGAAGTATTGACCGAAGCTGAAAATAAGTCATTTGAAGGCCAGGCTAAGTTTTGGAGAGCCTTCTATTTGTGGTTGATAACAGAAACTTGGGGAGACGTGGTATTGAACACAGAACCTATAACGGGTGCTGTTACTGAAGCACACCGTTCGTCTGTAGAAGATTTTTATAAAGTTATTTTTGATGATTTAGATGTGGCTGTCAATCAACTGGCACCAGGCAAATCAACAGATGGTAGAATAACTCAGGATGTAGCTAAAGCTTTTAAAGCAAGAGCTTGTTTGACCAGAGCTTGTGCAACGGGCGAGGCTTCGCTTTATGCTGAGGCCGCTATGTTGGCAAAGGATATTATCAATAGTCAACGCTATTCTTTCTATACTGATTATAGTGATATGTGGGATATTGCCAATTGTGATGGAGGTACAAACAAAGAAGCAATTTTTTCTATAAATTACACCAACTCAGAATTAGAAAATAATGCTTTTGATGCTACTGCTACTAATTCGGGTAATAAAGGGATTGTTGATTTTGTAATGAAATATGATAAGGAAGCCGGAATGGAACGCGATGTCTTGAATGCTCGTCCTTTCCAAAGATATATGCCGTCCAGGTATTTGCTGCAATTATATAATGAGAATATAGATCAGCGTTATAAAGTGACGTTTAAAGATGCCTGGTACGCAAACAAGAATCCGTTATCTGAGAGTGATTTAAAAGTTTATCCTTTAATGGCTACAGGAGATACGGCCATATATATCATGAAAACGGCTGCTACTGATTCACAAAAAGTATGGGCGTCAAAGCGGTATCGTTTGCTGGATGTTAATGACGTGTACACTTCGGAAGGTAAAGCTATCTTAAGGTCGCAATTTGTAGAAATGCATAAGTTTGCCGATCCTACGGCGGTTTATAATCAGGATTGGTGTCAACGGGATGCATTTGTCATTCGTTTGCCGGAAATGTATTTTATTGCAGCCGAAGCGATGCTGCAAACGAATAAACAGGAAGCAGTGGATTTGATGAATGAATTTTTGATGAAACGTGCAATACCAAGTAAAGAAAATGACATGAGAATTACTGAATCGGAACTGACTATCGATTTTATTTTAGATGAGAGGGCTAGGGAATTGTGTGGAGAACAAATACGTTGGTTTGATTTAAAACGAACTAAAAAGTTAGTTGAATACGTTAAGTTGCATAATATGGATGCAAAAGATAATATTCAAGAATATCATATGCTACGTCCGATACCCCAAAATCAATTGGATGCGGTGACTAATAAAGATGAATTCACTCAAAATCCCGGATATACAAAATAAAGTAATTTTGTAAAAGGAGTATATTGAAGTATTTCTTCTTAACATACTCCTTTTACAATATACCATAAAGAAAAATAGAGGTAAAATGAAATCAGCTATAAAAAAAATATTCGTTTTAACGGGTTGTGTACTATTGCTTGTAACATCTATGAGAGCACAGAGGGCATGTCTCAATTTATCAGAAACTCTATGGAATATCACTCTTGATCGTTCGGCTGTATGGCAAAATGATTCTCTTTACGTTCCTCCTGTCAATATTCATGACCTCCCTGTCCATATACCTACCGGAGGCTGGAATTTGCTTGATACACCCGATAAGATAGGGGTGACACTTCCTGCTACCGTAGAGCAACACCTATGGGGATGGAATGGAGAAACATTTGGAGTTACCGGAAATTATGTAGGGGTTTCATGGTTTGATACAAAAATAAATGTACCTGCTGATTGGAGAAATAAACGGATAGTGATGAATGTTGCTTCTGTCCGTTTTAGAGCTGAGATTTTTGTTAATAAAAAATTGGTGGGATATGATTTGGTGAATAGTACGCCGTTTGCTGTAGATGTGACACCTTTTATTCTACCTGGTCAGGAAAATGTGATTGCTTTCCGCATTACTGATCCAAATGGTAATTTTAATTGGAAAGATTCCCAAGTCTATACATGGGGAGAGTATAGAACTAATCCTTCTCATGGTTTTGGCGGTATAACTGGAAAAGTGGAGTTGGTTGCTACGGATAAGTTATATATTGGAGATGTTTTTATTAAAAACCAACCGGACCCTCATTCTATTGAAGTTGAAGTGACGGCTTGTAATGAAACAAAGAACCCGATGAAGGCTCAGAAAATGCTTTTAACAGTAAAAGAACATAAAGGTGAGAAAGTACTTTACCGAAAAGAATACTCTGTTGAAAATCTTGTTGTCGGAGAGAATAAACAAACTTTTCATATTCATTTGCCAGCGGCAAAATTGTGGAGTACGGATTCTCCTCATCTTTATGATTTGTCTGTTTCAGTAGGTACGGATAATTATACGCAGCGTTTTGGATTCAGATGGTTTGAAGTGAAGGATATTCATGGAGATAAGCAATTTTTCTTGAATGGAAAAAGAATTGTTTTACGTACAGCTATTTCATGGAGTTTCTGGCCGGATAATGGGATCACTCCATCTGATGAGTTGGCTAGGAGACAAGTGGAGAGTGCTAAAAAGCTAGGACTTAACATGTTGAATTTTCACCGTACTATCGGGCATAGCAATGTCTTGGATTATGCTGATGAATTGGGATTATTATACTTTGAAGAACCGGGAGGCAATCAGTATCCTATCAGTCACTTTAATGATAATAACAAGCAAAGCAAGTTTTATTTTGCTTACCGGAATGAAAAATTGGTGCGAATGATTAAACGTGACCGTAACCATCCGTCTCTTGTTATTTATAATTTGCATAATGAACGGGGAGCTTGGCCACAGGTACAGGATTATGCGCAGATGCGTATGGCACATTCGTTGGATCCTACCCGTATCTTAACTTATAATTCCAGTAATGGAGAGAACCCGGAAAATGAGGCGAATGCCCGTTTTAAATTGCACTTGATGCCAAACGATACTACTTTTTATGATTATGGATGGTATGACAGGCATCATGCAGGTGGTCCGGGTTGCTATCATGATAATTTATATTGGGGTAAAGATAACTATCACCGTTTTTCAAATCATAAGGATGAGATTATTTATTGGGGGGAAGACGGGGCTATTGGTACTCCGCCGCGTCTTCAGCTCATTCGGGATGAAATCCTGCAATCTGGCACTACTTCTGGATGGGAAGCGATGGATTATATGAAATGGTATGATGCATATGATTCGTTTCTTAAACACAATGGATTTGCCAAAGCATTTCCTACAGTGGATGATTTGACCCGTGCCATGGGGAATGTGGCTTTCTATTATCAAGGTAGGGTAATTGAGAATATTCGTATCAGTAATACGGTGGATGCTTATGCTGTAAATGGTTGGGAAAGTATGAAACTGGAAAATCACTCCGGCATTGTTGATAATTATCGTTATCCTAAAGGAGATGTGGAAGTAATGGCTCGTTATAACCAACCGTTATTTTTAGCTGTAAAAATGAATCGGAAAGTGCTGAATGTTGGAGATACGACTATAGTAGATACTTATATTGTAAATGAAAAGAATTTGAAGGGGAATTATTCTCTTCAATTGATAGCGAAAGATGCGGAAGGTACTGTATTGGCTACCCATGTATCTAGTGTACATGTTAAAGGGGGGAATGTATATGGTCAATGTTTACAGATCGGCTGGAATTTTGTTCCTCGGGCAACAGGCTATGTTTGTATTGAAGCAAAGTTGGTCAAAGGCAAAAAAACTTTTGCAACTGGAGACGATTCTTTGTTTGCTGTAAGTTTGAATACGAAAGGAATTACAGCTAATGGTTCTATTGCTGATACTACGGGCGTTCTGAGCAATTTTATGAAAACAGTTGGTTTTGATATTCCGGAATATAAAGAAGGGACACCTTCGGGAGATTATTTGTTGGTTGGCGCCTTTGAACCTACTCAATGGGGAAGTGGTATGAGTGATATTATGGAATGGGTTTACAAGGGACATACATTGATTATTGTGGATAATGCGGAAAGGTGGGCTGAGTTCTTAGCGGATAAAGAAGTTTTGGATTATCGTGGTTCAAAGAAACTAGGTACGGCTTGGTATGGTGGGAACTTTTTCAATAGAGAACATCCTATTTTTGATGGATTGCCTGTCAATTGTGTCTTTAATTGGGAATATCAATGCTTTGCTACTTACAACCGTCATCGTGTAGGGTTGCGTTGCTTTAATGGGGAAACATTGGTTGCTTGTGTTTCCGATCATAAAAAAGAAGTTTATTCTGCCTTGTCTGTTATTCCGGCAGGTCGTGGAAAAATAATTATTACTACATTGGATATTCCTGCATGTATAAAGGATGTCAAAGCTTATACAGTTCCTGTTGATCTTGATGGCATGAACGAGTCGATGAATACTTTTAATACCAAAAGCGAGAATAGGGCTAATGTAGTGGGCCAACAGTTATTATTGAATTTAATAAAAGAAAGTAATAGATCATTATGAAGAAGAGTATTATTGCCATAGCATTTTTGTTGTTATGTCCATTTTATGGGGTGAGAGCACAGGAGAGACCATTTTTTGATTTGTCAGGAAAAGGATGGCATTTATGGCAGGATAAAAAAGCGACTTGGCAGACAGAGGATATTTATTTGACATTGGAAGAGGCACGGAAAAGTCCTGTAATTGTTCCTACAGCGGGATGGGATATATTGACTTCTGCCCAGGCTGTTCCGGTACAGGTTCCCGGAACAGCTGAAGAATATCTTCAAACTCAGTCCGGACCCGAAGGAGATATTACAGGAGTTACATGGTGGAGTCGTACAATGGATATTCCGGTGTTGAAGAAAGGACAAAAAGTCTTTTTGAATTTTGGTTCTATACGTTCACGGGCGGAGATTTTTATTAATCAGAGATTAGTGGATTATCAGATTGTGGACAATGTTCCTTTCGAAACGGATATTACTCCTTATATAAAATCGGGAGAACAAGTACAATTGGCTGTACGTATAACGGATGCGGGTGGTAACCATGATTGGCGCGACTCCAGAACTATTCCGTGGGGAGATAAAATGTTGCCTCCCGGTCATGGCTTTGGAGGAATAACAGGAAAAGTTGGTATGAAGGTCTGTAATGCTGTTTATGTGGCGGATATTTATATGCAGAACACTCCTCAGATAACCACCGCCAACGCTATTCTGACATTACAGAATGAAAAAGGAAAGACTACGAAGCAGGATCTTCGTATAACGGTGTACGAGTGGCAAAATAAAGAAAAAATAGTTTATTCTAAAGAGATAAAGGGTGTTTCATTAAATAAAGGCATGAATGAACTGAAGATTCCTGTATCAGCTCCGGATGCGAAATTATGGAGTGTGGATGATCCTAATCTGTATGTATGTGAGGTGGAGTTATCCGAAGGAAAGAACTGGGTAGATAAAGATTCCCGCCGTTTTGGATTTCGTTGGTTCGAGGCTTCCGGTATAGGTGAGGATGCTGTTTTTCGTTTAAATGGAAAACGTATCATGCTTCGCTCGGCCATCAGTTGGAGTTTTTGGCCGGTCAATGGTATTTTCCCATCGGAAGAATTGGCTGAAAGGCAAATTCGCATAGCTAAGGAGTTAGGGTTGAATATGTTGAATTTCCATCGTTTTATCGGTAATACTGACGTAATGAATTATGCTGATGAGTTGGGACTGCTCTATTTTGAAGAGCCTGGTGGCTTCCGTCTGGATGTGAAACAGCCGTTTATGAATGCTGTTTTGCATGAAAAGGTCATCCGTATGGTAAAGAGGGATCGCAGTCATCCCTGTCTGGTTATCTACAATATGATGAATGAATCGGGAAATGCTACTCCTGAAAAGTTAGAATTGGAGATTCAAGCGATGAAGGATATGCGTGTACTGGATCCTTCCCGGCTGATTCTTCGTACCTCGGCTTGGGCAAAGGGGGATGATATAGAAGATCAGGCTAAAATTCATATTCGTCCTTACGATGAAAAAGTGTATTGGAGTGGTTGGTATGATTATCATCGTGCCGGAGGACCTGCTGTTTGGAATGAAGGTTTGTACAAAGGCCCTGAAGATTATTATAATGATACAAAGAATAAGCGTGAAATTGTATTCTTTGGTGAGGAAGGGGCTTTATCATCACCTCCTCGTTTGGAAAAAAATAAAGAAGATTTGGAAAAATATAGCTATAAAGGATGGGATGGTAGAGAGTTTTTACGTTGGTATGATGAATTTAATGAATTCCTGGATGCTAAACAGTTAAGGACAGTTTATCCTACGGTAGATGATTTGTGTGTGGCTATGGGGACTGTATCCTATGAGCACCAAGGACGTAAAATAGAATCGGCCAGAATGAATAATTTGACGGATGCATACGTTGTTAATGGATGGGAATCGGAATTGACGGAGAATTATTCGGGAATTGTCGATTGTTTTCGTTATCCCAAATCAGATCCGGCTATCATAGCTCGTTATAATCAGCCTTTGTATGTAGCGGTAAAGACCAGGCAACAGGTTGCAGCCGCAGGGGGAGAGGTGACCGTTGATTTTTATCTGATTAATGAGAAGAATGTCCGGGGAAACCATCAATTGAAAATCTCGGTGACAGACTCTCAAGGAAAAGTGATGGAGGTAGGGACTTATGAAACGGAAGCTGCCGGAGGTGAGGTTTATGGTCAGTTGTTGGTGAAAGATGTAAAAATACCTGTTCCTACAGCTGGAGGACTTTGTAGAATTGAAGCAAAACTATGTAAGGAAAATTCTGTTGTTACAACTGGGTATGATGATATATTGTCTGTAAATCTGGCATCCAATATGTTGGATGGTAAAGGGGCCGTTTGGGAAGATGGGAGTGCTTTACAGAATTTCTTGAAGGGTAAAACGAAAGAAGCGGTTGCAGCTTATGAGGATAATTTAGGAAAGTTGGATTGGATTATGGTGGCCCGTCCTCCTAGGAAAGATCAGTTGACAATGGTGCCGATGGAAGCGTTACGCTCTGCCGATGGCAAACCGGGATTAGATGTGGTCTATTATGAGGATATGGAATTTCAGAAGGAAGTTTATCATGAAGTGGCCAAGGTGGTTAATCTGAGTGCTATTGAGGGAGCTACACCAAGTCCTTTTGTGTATATGCTTGATGGTTATGGTATTAAATGGAGTGGTAAAGTACTTCCCTCTGTCAGTGGTGAATATACAATTATTCCTCAAAGTAATGACCGTAGTATGATTGAAGTCTTTGTCAATGGTAAGAAAATATATGAAATAACTAGAAAGAAAGAGCATTTGGGCGATGGAAAAGTCTATTTGGAAGGAGGCAAGTCTGCCGATATAGAGATCCGTTTCAGGCATCCTCGTAGTAACGCGCGTTGTCGTCTGGATTGGGCCGTTCCTAATGATAAGATGCCGGATGCACAGCGTTTAATGGAACGTGCAGTAAATGATGGAACCAAAATCTTTATTATTCAGAGTGCTGATGAGTGGTCGGAATTTATAGCGGTTAATAGTAAAGCGGTGTTTAAGGACAAATTTTTTGTTGGAACCAACTGGCTGGGCGGGGTGATGTTTAATAAGCCGCATGATATTTTCAAGGAACTTCCTGTCGGAAATGCTCTCAACTGGCCTTATCAGGCATTGATACATACAGGGGTGGAGCGTATGGGATTAGTGATGGAAGGTGAAGAATTGCTGGTCGGAGCCTATCATACTTATCCTATGGCTATCGGAACTGCTATGGGGATTGTCCCTATGGGTAAGGGTAGTGTTTTGTTCTCTACATTGGATATCTATGGGAACATCATTAATGATTCGGCTGCCGGACTTGTAGCCAAAAAGCTGATTTTCAATATGATTGATTTTAAATAAAATAACAGATACCATGAAAAAAACAATCCTATGCTTTTGTTTATGCCTGTATTGTATAGGGGTATGGGCGGCTAGTGCTTCTTTTAAGAAGACAGGAAATGATTTGTTGTTTTTTTTGCCTCAGGGAAATGTGAAATTGGAATTTTGTACAGATGATATGTTCCGTGTACGTCATTCTCAAGGTACTGTGTTCGCTGAGAATGAACAGTGGATGGTTCGGAAATATGATTTTTCTTCTGTCAACTATACGGTGGAAGATAGAGGTACTGCATGGTTGATTACGACCAGAAAACTGATTATAGAGGCTACCAAGAATCCATTCTGTCTGTCTGTTTCTGATAAAAACGGCAAGATGCTTTATACAGAACTTGAGGAACAACGTTTTTATAAGGATTCTGTCAAGATGAAAGCTGTTCTACAGCCGGATGAGCATTTCTTTGGTTTTGGGGAACGTATGGATTTCATGGATCAGCGAGGGCGTAAGATTTATCTGAATGTAGAGTTGGGAAGAGGGATAAAACCGGCTGTAGGAGGAAAAGATATTTTACGTGCCAATTATTGTCCCGTACCTTTTATGATGAGTACCAAAGGATATGGTTTGTTCTTTCATACTCCGTTTGCTACCGAATGGAATATGGGGTGGGATAGTAGTGATTATTATTCGTTTAAAGCTTTTGGCGGTGATTTGGACTATTATTTTATGTATGGTCCCGATTTTTATACCATGATTGACCGATATACGGAATTGACTGGAAAATCCCCTATGCTTCCTCGTTTTGCAATGGGGTTGCATGTTGGTACTTATTCCGGTGGAACTTGGAAGAATGAAGAGATGACTTCCGATAAATACCCGCCTGCTTTATGTAAACGTTTGCGTGAGGAAGGAGTGCCTTTTGATTTGCTTTGGCTGGATTCTACTTGGAGATTGTTTAATACCACTTACGGAAATGGTGGTTGTTGTTTTGAATGGCGCAATACGTTCAAAGATCCGAAAGCCATGTTTGATAGTTGCTATGCGCAAAATGTAAAAATGGTGGGGCTTCATATCCGTTCCATATTAGATAATGGCCCTGAATATCATCTATTGGATAAGGCGCGTGAACAGGGAAATGTGCTGTATCCAGGAGCCAAGATAGAAGGGGTGGTGAATTTCTTTGACCCGAAAGCGGTGGATTGGTGGTGGGAGAACGGAGTAATGAAAGTGGCTTCCATCGGGGCTAAGTTTGTGAAAACGGATGTCGGAGGGACGATGGACCTAAAAGGACTTCATAATATTTTTCCTTTAGCTTATGCGGAAGCGCCCTATCGTAAATTTCAGGAATATAATAATATGAGGGGGGTGACACATACCCGTGAGGGTTATGCGGGAATTCAGCGTTATCCTTATATTTGGGCCGGAGACTGGGGGAGTGAATGGCAGTGGTTTGAACCGGTGATACGTGCGGGACTTAATATCGGTATGAGTGGCGTGGGTAACTGGACTCATTGCATGGGAGGATTTGAACAGTATTCTCCTTACGATACGGAATTATATACTCGTTGGGTACAGTTCGGTATGTTTTCACCTATCGCCATGGTGTTCGGTATGGATCACCCCCGTTATCATGAACCTTGGACTTATGGTCCGGAGGCTTTGGCCAATTTTATCAAGTACGATAGTTTGCGTTATACATTGATTCCTTATATTTATAGTAATGCTTATCAGCTTTATAAAACGGCACGTCCCATGATGACCCCTTTAGTGATGGATTATCCTCAGGATGAGAATACCTATCAGCTGGCGCGTCAATATATGTTCGGGCCATGGATGATGGTTTGTCCTGTCACTACCAAAGGTGCACTGAGCCAACATGTCTATTTCCCCGGTGGAGAATGGTTTGATTATGAAACCGGTGAGCGTTACGAGGGCCGCCAATATAAGTCTTTTCTTACTCCGTTGGATGTGTTGCCTGTCTATATAAAAGCCGGAGCTATTATTCCCATGCAACCTGCTATGCAGTGGGTAGATCAGCATCCTGTAGATGTGATAACATTGGATGTCTATCCGTCAGGTATTTCTTCTTATGAGATGTATGAAGATGATGGTATATCAATGGATTATCAAAAAGGGATTGGTTCATTGACCCGCTTTACCAGCAGGCTCGCTGATGATAGCTGGACGTTTACTGCAGATAAACCGGTAGGGAAGTACAAACCTGTCAGACACACTTATCTGGTGAAGGCTTATTTGCAGAACGCTCCGCAATCTGTGATAGAAAATGGTAAATCGTTGCCCGTTCTTTCATCAGTTGCAGATGCAGACCGGAATACAGGCTGGTTTTATGATACGGAGCATAAACGTCTGTATGTGAAGACAGCCGGAGATAACCGTCAGAAAATTGAAATTGTGGTACAATAACTTAAAGGATTGATTCTATGAGAAAAATCATCGGTTTTCGCACTTTGTGCGTAAGTTTGGGAATATGGGTGGGGACTTTGGTGGTATCTGCTCAAGGTGAGTTTAAGGCATTACCTTGGAGGCAAAGTACCGCTTATAATTCTTATCTGATGCGTGATGTGCATCGGCAGTTTGCCGACCGGCAGTTTGCCATTCAAAAAGCGTTTGCTTCTCCTGCCGGGATGCAGAAGTATCTGGAGGGTTGCCGTGAACGATATAAACAAATAGTAGGTACTTTTCCTGAAAAAGGGAGTTTAAATGCTCAGGTGGTAGGGAAGGTACAAGGTACGGGTTATCATATAGAGAAAATAATTTTTGAAAGCAAGCCCGGCCGCTATGTCACAGCACATCTTTATATGCCAGAGAACACGACTGTTCCTGTTCCGGCGACATTGGAACTTTGCGGACATGGATTGAATGGCAAAGGTCCTTCGTCTCATGCCGCTATGTTGATGGCATCCAATGGTATTGCTGTGCTGGTGGTAGATCCCATAGGCCAGGGAGAACGGTTGCAAATTATTGATAGGGAAGGAAAGCCGCTGACACGGGGGGCTACTACGGAACATACCTTACTGAATGCGGGCTTTAACTTGCTTGGTACTAGTTTGGCAGCACAGGAATATTGGGATAATCATCGGGCTTTGGACTATTTACTGACCCGTAAGGATATTGATCCGGAGCATATCGGAGTATATGGATCTTCTGGCGGTGGCACTCAGACCGCTTATTATATAGGTTTGGATCCCCGTGTAAAGGTAGCGGCTATTTGTAGTTTCTTTTCTACCCGAGAACGTACTATGGAGTTGCAAGGTCCTTCCGATGGTTGCCAACATATACCATACGAAGGGCGTGAACAACTGGAGGTACCTGATTTTGCTTTAATGATGGCTCCACGGCCTTTATTGATTTTAAGCGGTAAATATGATTTTGTCGATTTATGGGGTGCGCAACAAGGATTTGCTGAATTACAACAGTGCTATAAAGTATTGGGAGTTCCCGAAAAGGTGGATATGCTGACAGTAGAAACCGGTCATGGACTTGGAGCTGAAAAAAGGCAAAAGTTGGCCAGTTGGTTCAAGCGTTGGTTGAAAGATAATCAATCTCCGGTGAAGAAAGCGGCACAAGACCGTTTTCAGTTGTCAGATATGCTTTGTACGACTAAAGGACAGGTGAATGTATCTATGCCTGGAGCACTCAGTATTATGCAGGAAAATGTGAATCAGCTGGATGAGTGGGCTTCCAAGCGTGAGACGTTTCTTTCGAAAGGAAAGAAAACTGTTCAAACAAAGATGCTGGATTTGTTAGGTCTTAAAGGTCTTCCTGACCATAAAATAAGAATTGAGGCAACCGGACATGATTCAATGCGTGAATATGAACAATATAAGTTTCAGCTCATAAGGGAAGGGGAGATGCCTGTTCCTTGTATTCTTATCATGCCGTCCAGAGCGAATGCTGATTCTCCTATTGAGTTAAGGTTGCAGGAAGAGGGGAAAGGAACTTATTTGAGTGAATATGCGAATTTTGCTGCTGCCTTGACGGAAGGAAAAATTTTGTTGTTGGCAGACTTGCGCGGATTGGGGGAAACAACAGATCCTGCATTTTATACGGATGCTAAATATTGGAACCGTGAATATCGTAATGCAATGATCAGTATGCATATAGGGCGTCCTATTATGGGACAACGGGTAGTCGATATCCTGACTTTGCTTGATTTTTGTTCAGAACATGAACTTTTGAAAGGACATCCCGTCAAAGTATTTGCCAATGGTATTTATGGTCCAGCTGTAATTCATGCTGCTTATTTGGATGAAAGAATCAACAGTGTGGAGATAACACATAGTGTGAAGACTTGGAAGGAATACATTGAGAAGCCTATGCAGTGGGATATGTATTCTAATGTGTTGTATGGTGCTTTGAAATATTATGATTTACCGGATTTGATAAGGTTAAGCAATCGTCCCATCCGTTTTGCAGATTAAAAAACAGAATTCATCTCCACTGTAGGAGCATATTAAATGTCCTGAAGGCACAACAATCTGCTCCTGCAGTGGATGGAATATATGGCTTGTCTATTTCTTTTCCAGGAAATCAGCACGCATCGGGCTGAAACAATCTATCAGCATACCCGGCTCCAGGCATACACAACCATGCACTGCATCTGGTTCCTTATACAGACAGTCACCGGCCGATACAATTTTTTTCACACCATTGATGGTGAACTCAAATTTTCCACTTTCTACATAAGTCACTTGTGAATGGATATGATGGTGAACAGCTCCTACAGCTCCCTTTTCAAATTTTACTTTAACAACCATGATGTCATCATTGTAACCCATGATTTGGCGCACTACACCTTCGCCTGCAGGTTCCCATTCTTTGCCTTCTGCAAAAATGAAGTTTTCACTACCTGTTTTCATAACCTTTTTTTCAGTGTTTTTGTTTGTTTCTTCAGTACACTCTTTGTCGCTCTCTTTTTTTTCACTTTGTGCATTGCAGCTCTGCAATATTAGTGGTGCCATCAGGGCACAAGCATACAATGCGGTTCTTACTTTACGATTCATGATCTTGCATTTAATATAAAATGAATAACTAAAACTTTTCTTCAAATATATATAATATATAAGGAGAGTGGTTCACCGTGATTAAAATATACGAGGAAAAGACCAAATATTACAATCCCATACCCTAAAAAATGGCTTATTTTGCTTCATAATGATATTCAAACTTGAATCCAAACACTACAACAACAATGAAAAGCACATTAAAGAAGAGATGGGGAAGAATTGCCCTTTGCTTGTGTATGGCAAATTTTGCTTGCGCAGGTATGGCTCAAACTAATAAAAAGTTAGATGACCAAGTGATAAATACAATGAAAACCGCCACTCAGTTTATGATGGATAAAGTGAGTTATAATGGTGGTTTTGTATGGAATTATTTGCCGGATATGTCCCGCTCATGGGGAGAGATGGAAGCCAAGAGGACAATGGTTTGGATTCAGCCACCGGGAACTCCTTCTGTCGGTCATTTGTTGCTTGACGCTTATCATGCTACAGGAGATGAGTACTATTATGAAGCTGCCCAAAAAGTGGCTAACACTTTGATTTGGGGGCAGCTTGAATGTGGAGGATGGAATTATGTATTTGATTTTGCAGGAGAGAACTCGTTAAAGTCCTGGTATGATACCGTTGGTAAAAATGGCTGGCGTCTGGAGGAATTTCAACATTATTATGGAAATGCGACTTATGATGATGCGGGTACTATGGAGGCTGCTAAATTTCTACTTCGTATGTATGTGGAAAAAAATGATCCTGCTTTCCGTCCGGCTTTGGAGAAAACCATTGATTTTGTTTTGAAAAGTCAATATCCGGTGGGTGGATGGCCTCAACGTTATCCTTTGATGTATGATCACCCTTTTCAAGGTAAGAAAGATTATTCGTCTTTTATTACTCTGAATGATGATGTGATTCCTGATGCGACCGAGTTTTTGATTCAATGCTATCAAGCAATGGGGTTGCAAGGGGTAAAGGAGCCTATTATGCGTGCTATGTACTTGATGATTTCTCTTCAACAAGGGGAACCTTATGCAGGCTGGGCGGACCAATATACAGTAGATGATTTGAAACCGGCTCATGCCCGTTCTTATGAACCGCGCAGTGTGAATACCGGTACTACCGTCCGTCTTATCAATTTAATGATGGATTACTATAAACTTACAGCTGATACTCGTTTCCTGTCGGGGATTCCTGCTGCAATTCGTTTTTTGGAATCAATGAAATTACCGGAATCGGATGTGAAGAAATGGAAGCGTCAGTCTACTAATCCGGAAGCTATTTTGGTTCCTCGTTTTGTTGATCCTGATACAGGTAAACCACTGTATGTCCATCGTAAGGGAAGTAATGTGAAAAATGGAACGTATTATATTGATCAGAATATAGAAAATACAATAGCTCATTATAATTCGGCAATTTTTGTGAATCCTGGTGAACTGCGTCGCCGTTATGAGGAAGTGAAGAAACTTCCTGTATCCGAGTTGGCGAAGAATTCACCTTTGCTACAGGATCATTTGGTTCCTTTACCTAAATATTATACTCGTTTACGTGGAAAAGCTACGGAAGAAGTTGCCCGGAAATTGGTGCAATCACTGACTAAGGACGGTTGCTGGCTCTCTCCTTTAAAGTCAACCTCGAACCCGTATAAGCCATATACTGTTTCAGGACCTAGTGAGGAAACGAAATATATAGCTACTTTTGTAGGGGACGAGCACGATACATCACCTTATCCGTGTACTACCGGAGAATTGTGCATCTCTGTAGGGGATTATATTGATAATATGATAAAATTAATTAGTTACCTTGAAAAGTAAAAGTTTGTTAGGTATAGGTTTATGAAGAATGCTGTAATTTGTTTATTGTTGTTCGGGATATGTCTGACGGTTTCTGCTCAAGAAAAGGTGGAAACCGTCTCTATGCGTTATGAAACGCAGAATGATATGCCGCTGTTTTATCAGAAGCTGAAAGAAAGTCTGACTTATCCTATGGCATGGGGGAACTCTTCTATCCGAAATTTTGAAAAATGGCGTGAAGAGGCTAGAAAAGTTTTGTTGGATTGTATGCAGCCTGCTCCTCCTGTAGCGGCTTTTGATAAAGAAGTGATAGATATTGAGCGGAGGGAAGGGTATACAGTGGAAAAAATTCTGTTTAATGTTTCGAAATATTCCCGTGTTCCCGCTTATCTGTTGGTCCCTGAGGGGAAGGGACCATTTCCTGCAGTGTTATTACTTCACGACCATGGGGCCCATTTCTCAATAGGGAAAGAGAAGATGGTACGTCCGTTCGGTGTGGAGGCATCTGTGACAGCCAATGCGGATGATTGGGCGGAAAGATGTTATGATAAACAGTATGTGGGTGATTATCTGGCAAGCCATGGATATGTAGTGCTTGCTGTGGATGCCTTGTTTTGGGGGGAACGGGGACGTAAGGAAGGAGTGCGCTATGACTCACAGCAAGCGTTGGCTGCCAATATGCTACAGATGGGAATGTCATGGGGGGCCTTGATTGTTTGGGATGATATCCGTAGTGCTGAGTTTTTGGCTACATTGCCTATGGTCAGTAAAGATAGAATAGGTACTATGGGCTTTTCTATGGGAGCACATCGTGCTTGGATGATCAGTGCCGCTACAGATGTGGTGAAGGCAGGCGCTGCTGTGTGCTGGATGAATACTACAGATAGCTTAATGACACTTACCAATAATCAGAACAAAGGCGGGTCTGCTTATTCCATGATTATTCCCGGAATACGGAATTGGATGGATTATCCTCATGTGGCATCTATCGCCTGTCCCAAACCGATGTTGTTCATCAATGGTTTGCGGGACAAACTTTTTCCTGTAAAGGGCGTTGAAAGCGCTTTCTCTACCATGCAGGATGTATGGAAGGGTCAATCGGTAGAAAATCTATTGACTATCAAGTTCTATGATTTGCCTCATTTTTGCAGTAAGGAGATACAGGCTGATATACTTGAGTTCTTTAATCAAAATTTAAAATAGAAAGCGATGAAAATTAAGATGTTGATGGCATTTGTTGCCTTGTTGTTATTTTCTGCTTTTACGGCAGACCACACAATTACTATCTTTATGATAGGTGACTCGACTATGGCCAACAAATCCTTAGAGGGAGGTAATCAGGAACGTGGATGGGGCCATGTGCTGGGAGGATATTTCAGTGAAAATATTCGTGTGGAAAACCATGCTAGAAATGGTCGGAGTTCTAAAAGTTTTATTGATGAAGGATTATGGGAGGTAGTAATTAATAAAGTAAAGCCGGGTGATTATGTTTTTATTCAGTTTGGGCATAATGATGAGAAGGTAGATGAGAAACGTCATACTGATCCCGGATCTACTTTTGATGCCAATCTACGCCGTTTTGTAAAAGAAACACGTGCCAAAGGAGGAATTCCCGTTTTGTTCAATGCTATAGTTCGCCGTAATTTTCGGAATAATAAAAATGCGGTGGCCGAAGATGATGTGCGCAAGGATTTGTCAAAGGGGGGTGTTTCTCAAGATGGAGAAGTGCTGATTGACACTCATGGAAAATATTTGGATTCTCCGCGCAATGTGGCAAAAGAATTGGATGTGCCTTTTGTGGATATGAATAAGATAACGCATGATTTGGTGCAGAGAATGGGGCCGGAGGCCTCAAAAAAATTGTTCATGTGGATTCCTGAAGGCGTGTGTGCAGCTTGTCCGAAAGGCCGTGAGGATAATACGCACCTGAATGTATATGGGGCGCGTACTATTGCAGGTTTGACAGTGGATGCTATAGCTAAAGAGGTTCCTGTATTGGGGCCTTTTATACGTCATTATGATTTTGTTGTGGCAAAAGATGGCAGTGGTGATTTCTTTACCATTCAGGAAGCGATCCATGCTGTTCCCGATTTTCGTAAAGCAGGACGCACTACTATTCTAGTCCGTAAAGGGGTATATAAAGAGAAAGTGGTTATTCCTGAAAGTAAGATTAGTATTTCTTTGATAGGTGAGGACGGAGCAATTCTGACAAATGATGATTTTGCTTCTAAAAAGAACTGTTTCGGAGAAGAAATGTCTACCTCCGGTTCGTCAACCTGTTATATCTATGCTCCCGATTTCTATGCTGAGAATATCACCTTCGAGAATAGTGCCGGCAGAGTAGGGCAGGCAGTGGCCTGTTTTGTTAGTGGAGATCGCGCTTATTTCAAAAACTGTCGTTTTTTGGGAAATCAGGATACTTTGTATACTTATGGCAAAGACAGTCGTCAGTTCTATGACCATTGTTATATAGAGGGTACGGTGGATTTTATTTTTGGCTGGTCTACGGCATTGTTTAAGGATTGCACCATCCATAGCTTGGGTGATGGTTATGTTACCGCTCCTTCTACAGATCAAGGCAAGAAATATGGTTATGTTTTTATTGGCTGTAAATTGACGGGTGTGGTTGAGGCTCAGAAGGTGTATTTGTCCCGTCCTTGGCGTCCTTATGCACAGGCTGTCTTTATTCATTGTGATTTAGGAAAGCATATTCTTCCGGTGGGGTGGAACAACTGGGGCAAAAAAGAAAATGAGGAAACCGTATTCTATGCTGAATATCAGAATACAGGAGAAGGGGCGGCTACCGCTTCGCGTGCTTCGTTTGGAAAGCAACTGAACGATATCAGTAATTATAATGAAGCACAGATTTTGGCAGGTGATGACGGATGGAATCCTGTGGAAAATGGAAATGTATTGTTGCAGAATTTAAAGAGATAAGCTGTTTTTTCTTCATGTAATAATACTTTGTCACTGTAGGGATGGATCTTATTTACCCCTATGGAAAATGTCAAGGAAGAGTGGAATGATAAAAGGGGTATTTAACTTTGCCCCTTTTATTTTTTTAGGAACTTGTATGTCGGTATCTCTCGTTTTTTATGTATTTTTGCCATACTATATATGAAAATCTACGAAATGAAAAGACACATTCTGTTTATACTTACTTTGCTGTTCTTTTTTTATGCAAAAAGTCAGCCTAATTGTATCTTTACTCATTATTCTTCGGAAAACGGTTTGTCTCAGAACTCTATCATGAGCATGGTACAAGACCATAATGGAGTTTTATGGTTCTCTACTTGGGATGGAATCAACCGGTTCAATGGTTATGACTTCAAAGTTTATAAAGCCAGACAAGGGAATAAAATTACTATGACTAACAACCGGGTAGACTTATTGGAAGTAGACCCTTATAATTATATTTGGCTGCAAACGTATGATTACCGTGTGTATCGTTTTGACCAAAGAACAGAGAAATTCGAACAAATTCCTGCAGAAGGTGAAGAGGAGGGCATGCGTTTCTCTTCTATTAAAATATTGCCCGACAGTGTCATTTGGCTACTTTCTGAAAATGAGGGGGCTGTCCGTGTGAAAACAAATCCTAAGGATTACAGTGTAACCACTCAAGTATATGCTACTCATAGTCATGGAGGAAATGCCGCTCACATTAATCAGGTTTTTAGCGATGCTTATAATCAAGAGTGGTTACTTACTGATAACGGTCTGCTAAAGATTACGAATGATAAAGAAGAGCCTGTTTCTTATTTTGTGAATATCCAATCAGGCAAAGATGAATCCGTACAGGCTTTCTACTCTTTTTGCAGTTATGGTGACGAACTTTATTTTGGATCAGACAGGGGACGGATATGGTGCTATTCTTTGCAAAATGAAATCTTTCGTCTTTGGGAATTGCCGGTAAAGGATAAAGTGATTGCTATAAATGAAATAAAAGGTATGGGACTGTTGATAACAACTGCCCATGAAGGATTGATATTGTACCATTCGGATACAAAAGAGTGTAAAGTCTATAATAAATCCAATTGTCCCGAATTCCCGGCAGACGCTTTCCGTTCTGTTTATGTTGACAGTAAGCAGGAAGCATGGTTTGAGATGACCGAATGGGGAAAGGTTTGTCATTTCAATCCTTTGACGGAAGTATTTAAGCAAGAAAAGATGCAAGTGGAGCCTCGTGGTGCCGATCGTTCCTATCCCAGTTTTCATATTTGTGAGGACTTGAACGGTAATTTGTGGGTACATCCGCAAGGAGGAGGGCTTTCTTGGTATGACAGGGAGGCAAATCGGCTGTTACCTTTCTACAATGACCCCGATTCACCTGATTGGCACTTTTCTAACAAATTACATTCTATGTTATCCGATAAACAAGGCAATCTTTGGTTATGTACTCATTCTAAGGGGTTGGAGAAGATTACTTTTTTAGGAAGCCAGTTCCATATTTATCCCCGCATGGGGCACAGTTATGACTTGAATGCCAATACGGTACGTGCGTTGTTTGAAGATAGCGAACATCGCATCTGGATGGGAAAACGGGACGGTCAGATTGAAATTTATTCTTCTGATTTAGATTTTCAGGGTATTCTGACTGAAGAGGGGATTATAGCTAAATCTGGTAGGCCGTTAAGTGGAGTTCCTTATCATATCATGCAAGATTCTCGCGGAAACATTTGGATTGCTACTAAAGGGGATGGTATTATTCTGGCAGAAAAGGAGGGGGCACATTTTAAGTTTACTCGATTCAAATATGATGAAGATGATATTTATAGCCTGAGTCATAATAGTGTTTACTGGTTACATGAAGACAAGCATGGACGTATTTGGGTGGCAACTTTTGGTGGAGGGTTGAATTATATTCAGAAAACTCCTGAAGGGAAATATGTGTTTATTAGTTCTAGAAATAACCTGAAAGGTTTTCCGTATGACCGTTGTTATCGTGTACGCCATATCACTTCTGATAAGAAGGGGAATATATGGGTGGGGAGCAGTGATGGCGCACTTAGTTTTAAAGAGGATTTTAAGGATCCGGAGTCGATTGTGTTCCATCTTTATGCACGTATCCCCGATGATATGAATTGTCTGAGCAACAATAACGTATATCGGGTTGTAACCACTTCTCAAGGAGAAGTTTATTTAGCTACATTTGGTGGTGGCCTTAACCAACTTGTTTCCATGAACGGAGAAGGGGGAGCTGTATTTAAATCCTATACAGTGAAGAATGGTCTGCCTTCAGATATCCTGTTGTCTGTAGAAGAGGATGACACAGGAAGCTTGTGGATAAGTACGGAAAACGGATTGAGTAAATTTATTCCGTCCGAACAACGTTTTGAGAATTATAATGAAAGGGATTTTGGTGGTAAGATACGTTTTGAGGAGGGAACGTCGTTGAATCTTAGTTCCAGCACCATTTTGTTTGGTACCAGTCGTGGCGTGCTTTATTTTGAACCAGAGCATATTAAGAAGAGTAATTATGTACCATCCATTATTTTAGGTACTTTGAAGATATCCAATCAAGAGGTAGTTCCAGGGGTATCAGGAAGTTTGTTGCGGCAATCACTCAATAATACAGAACATCTGGTACTTTCACATAAGGAGAATATTGTAACCTTATCGTTTGCTGCATTGGATATGATTTATCCTGAAAATATCCGTTATGCTTATCGTTTACGCGGATTTGATAAAGAATGGAATTATGTAGACAGACAGCGTACCGCTACATATACTAATCTTCCGAAAGGAGATTATGTTTTTCAGGTTAAATCGACCAATAGTGATGGTGTTTGGGTAGAGAACGAGCGCAGTTTGAGAATCACCATTCAGCCTTCGTTTTGGGAAACAGCTTGGGCTATGGCAATTTATATTCTTGCTTTTCTGTTGATTCTGTTTTCAGGAGTATATATATTGTTTACTATTTATCGTCTGAAACATGAAGTGTCTGTGGAACAGCAGGTTTCTGATATAAAACTTCGTTTTTTTACAAATATTTCTCACGAACTTCGCACTCCGCTAACGTTGATTGCAGGTCCTGTAGAATATGTTTTGAAAAACAAGACTTTGCCAGATGATGTACGTGAGCAATTGCATGTAGTAGAACGTAATACCGACCGTATGCTTCGCTTGGTGAACCAAATTCTTGATTTCCGCAAAATACAGAAAAATAAAATGAAGTTGCGTATAGAACAGATCGATATTGTTCCTTTTGTACGCCATATCATGGATAATTTTGAATCGTTGGCCGAAGAGCATCATATTGATTTTGTATTCGAAAGTGAAATGCCTTCCTTGAAACTGTGGGTAGATGCGGATAAGCTGGAAAAGATTGTCTTTAATCTGCTTTCCAATGCTTTTAAGTATACTCCACAGGGTAAGATGATTACGCTTTTCATTCATGAAAATGAGCATAATGTGGCGATTGGTGTACAGGATCAAGGTATAGGAATTTCTGAAAGCAAGAAAGCTTCTCTTTTTGTCCGTTTTGAAAATCTGCTGGACAAGAATTTGTTTAATCAGCAAAGTTCAGGCATCGGTCTTTCTTTGGTTAAGGAATTGGTGGAACTGCACAAAGCGACTATCCGTGTGGATAGTAAAGAGGGGGAGGGCAGCTGTTTCACGGTTGAGTTTTTGAAAGGTAAAGAGCACTATACGGAGAATGTGGAGTTCATTCTCTCTGATTCTGTCGAAATGAGGCCGGAAGAGGTGGAAGAACCAGTTCAGGGACATGAAGAGAAAAGGAATGAAAGTAAAACGATGTTGCTGGTTGAAGATAATTTGGAACTTCGTTTCTTTTTGCGTAGTATCTTTATCTCAAATTTCAACGTCATAGAGGCTGTTAATGGGGCTGATGGTTTGGATAAAGCTTTGAAGTTTGTTCCGGATATTATTATTAGTGACATCATGATGCCGGAAAAGGATGGTATTACTATGACAGAAGATTTGCGTGCTAATATGGCGACCAGTCATATTCCAGTGGTTTTACTGACGGCTAAAACGGATATGGACAGTAAGTTGGAGGGTATGGAGCTGGGAGTTGAGGATTATATAACGAAGCCGTTTAGTGCCACTTACCTGAAGGCTAGGGTGGAGAATATTTTGACACAACGTGTCAAGTTACAACAGTTGTATTGTGCGAATCTGATGAATATTCAGCCTGTTCCGGAGGAAGAACAGCAAACACAGCCTGAGATGTCTTCGCATGACCGTAAATTTATGGAAAAACTGACGGAATTAATGGAGAAGAATATGGATAATGGCGATTTGATAGTGGATGATTTGGTACAAGAACTTGCGGTGAGTCGTTCTGTCTTTTTCAAGAAACTGAAAACCCTGACAGGACTTGCCCCCATTGAGTTTATTAAAGAGATGCGTGTGAAACGTGCCGCGCAATTGATAGAAAGTGGTGATTATAATATGACGCAGATTGCTTATATGGTAGGTATTAATGATCCTCGTTATTTCAGCAAATGTTTTAAACAACGTTTTGGTATGACACCTACTGAATATAAAGAGAATGCAAAAAATAAGCGATAACTTTTGCTGCTATTTGTTAGTTCTTGCAGCGTTTATTTTTTAATGATTTCTTAAAGGGTATGTTTAAGTGTCGGGTATTTCTTTTGTTATGTGAGTGAGTTGCTCATGTTATTTTATTATTTTTTCGAATATGTAATGGGGGTTTTTCTGAATTTTTAGTCTTTTACATAGATAATGAACTAAAAAGAGGAAAAAGATGAAAAAAGTAATTTTATTTATGGTAGGTGTTTTGGCGAGTCTGATGTTGAGTGCTCAGTCTCGTTGGAGTGTTACGCCGGAAGCCGGCTTGGTAGTGAATAAGGAAAATGAAGGGACATCAGTTACATTAGGTTTTAAAGCTGGTGCCGGTGTATTGTATCAGTTAAAGGAAGGGGTGGGAAAAAAGCCTTCTTTTGGCTTGAAGTCCGGAGTTTATATCTTAATGCAGAAAGGTGGGTATCATCCTATGAGTTGGGGAAACATATCAACAGGGGGAGGATTTAGCATGGATTATGAAAAAACGGATGTTGAGTCCACGCGTTATTATTTGCAATTGCCTGTTATGGCTCATTGGGGTTTTAAACTTTGTGATGATGTGCGTCTTAAATTAGCAGTAGGGCCTTATGTAGCTGTAGGAATTGGTGGACGCACTCATGCTTATGTTTCTTCCTCAAAATATAATATAGATGAAGAAACAGGTGTTGGACAGTATGAATATCGGAATGATTATTACCGGTTTGGCACATTTAAAGGAAAAGCAGTAAATGAGGAATTTGGTTTTGAGGCGTCCCCTCGTTTGGATTGGGGAGGAACGGCTTCTGTCGGGATTGCTGTTAAACGGATTTCATTTACTATCGGGTATGATTTGGCTTGGGGAAAATATAATAAGGAACAGAATGATTTAAGGATACGGAATCATATGGTTAGCTTTATTTCAGGGTATACTTTTTGATAAGAAAAAGGATAAATGAAACAAACATACACAAAATTTCTTGTTTAAGATTGTTAAATGAAGAATTTTGTGTATGTTTGTTTTTTCATAAACACGATAAAAGTTCAATCTATGAGGAAAATGCTATTCATTACCCTTTTAATGGGCGGTCTGTGTACGACTGTCTCTGTTGCAAAGGCACAGGAACGCTTGCCAGAATACCTGCAGGCAGAGAAGTACACACAAGAAAAATTGAACACCATGTTGTTTTCTACTGTGGTGGATCCGCATTGGTTCCAGAAAGGTAATAATTTCTGGTTCGAGTACAAAACAAGTGAAGGAACCTTTTGGTATGTGGTTGATCCGGTTGCCCGGACAAAGAAGCTTTTGTTTGATAGGGATGAATTAGCTTCTCAGCTTACTGAAATTGTAAAAGATCCCTTTGAGGCACGCCATTTGCCAATTATAAATCTGAAAGCGAAAGAAGATGGGCGTACCTTTACTTTTGAAGTAAAATCAACAAAAGATGCGACACCAAAGACAGAAGGTAAGGATAAGAAAGACAAAAAGAATGAGAAGGAAATCTTTTATTTTTCTTATGACTATCCTACTCGTAAATTGACTCATTTGAAAGATAAAGAAGACGACCTGAAGAAAATCTATTGGGGATCAGTTTCTCCTGATGGTAAAACGGTGATTTATGCCAAGGATTTGAATTTGTATCGCATGAGTCGTGAAGATTATGAAAAAGCGAAAAAAAATGAAAAGGATAGTACGATCGTGGAAATCCAGCTTACTACAGATGGCATGAAGGATTTTGGCTATGGTATTCCCTATAGTATGCTTAATACAGATACTTTATGTAATGGCAAGCGTCGTCGTGTAGGTGGAGTGTGGTCTCCGGATTCACGTTATTTTGCTATGACAGTTTCTGACGATCGCGCTGTGAAAGAATTATGGGTAATAAATTCGATGGCCCATCCGCGTCCCACATTGGAAACTTATAAATACCAGATGCCGGGAGAAAAGGAAGCTCCCATAGAACATCTGTACTTGTTTGACTTGGTTGATAATAAACGTAAGGAAATTAAAGTAGCAGCTTATAAAGATCAAAGCATTGGCCTGGAATACAAACCAATGATGCAAAAACAGCGTGATATGGAAGATCAGGCTGTCGTTTGGCAGGGTGATAACAACCGTTTTTTTCTGACTCGCAGCAGCCGTGATTTACATCGGATTGATGTTTGTTCCTATACGATAGGACAGGATTCCGTTGTACCTGTTATAAAAGAACGGATGAATACCTATCAGGAAACTCGTCCTTTAAGAGTCTTGAATGGTGGAAAAGAAATTATTCAATGGAGTGAGCGTGATGGTTGGGCACACCTTTATTTATATGATGATCAGGGTAATTTGAAAAATCGTATCACAAAAGGTCCCTGGCACGTGGAGGAAATCTTGAAAGTAGATGATAAGGCGCGTGTGATTTATTTTACTGCTAATGGAATGAATGCTAAAGAACATCCTTATTATGAACATTTGTATCGTGTGAATTTGGATGGCAGCGGTTTGAAACTACTGACTAAAGGGGATTATTTCCATCGTGTGGAAGTGGATGATGATGCTCGTTTTGTGGTGGATAATTATTCGCGTGTAAATACAGTGCCTTGCGCCATCCTGCTGGATACTAATGGCAATAAAGTAATGGATATTCAGGAGAGTGATTTTTCACAGCTTTTTGCTGCCGGTTATAAATTTCCGGAAATATTTAAAGTAAAGGCGGCTGATGGTGTGACAGATTTGTATGGTGTGATGTATAAACCTTTTAATTTTGACTCAACTAAGGTTTATCCTATTGTGGATTATGTTTATCCTGGGCCACAGGTGGAAGGTGTTTATTATCCGTTTACCCGTATGAGTCCCCGTACCGACCGTTTGGCACAGGCCGGATTTATTGTTATTTCTGTAGGACAACGTGGCGGGCACCCTAGCCGCTCTAAATGGTATCATAATTATGGATATGGAAATATGCGTGATTATCCGCTGGCCGATCATAAATATGCTATCGAGCAATTGGCGCAGCGTCATCATTTTATAGATATAGATAAGGTTGGTATTCATGGACATTCGGGAGGTGGATTTATGAGTACGGCGGCTATGTGCCAATACCCGGATTTCTTCAAAGTGGCTGTTTCTTGTGCCGGAAATCATGATAATAATATCTATAACCGTTGGTGGAGTGAAACGCATCACGGCGTAAAAGAAGTAGTGAGTGAGAAAGGGGATACAACTTTCGTTTATAAGATTGCTACTAATCCTGAAATAGCGAAGCAATTGAAAGGAAATTTGTTGCTGATTCATGGTGATATTGATAATAATGTACATCCAGGCAATACCTTACGGGTAGTTGATGCATTGATTCGTGCCGGGAAACGTTTTGATATGCTGATTCTTCCTCAACAGCGTCATGGATTCGGCGATATGAATGAATATTTCTATTGGAAACTGGTAGACTACTTCTCCGAACATCTGAAAGGGAGAAGTGAAAAATCGGTGGATATACCGAAACGGTAGATTTAGGATAATTGCCGGACGAATATGAAAGGAGCACAGAGGGTTCGTGTCATTAAGATACCTTTGTGCTCCTTGTTTTTATAGCAGACTGTTGATATAAGCCTTCATGTCCGGTGTCGCGGATTTTGCTTCCAGATACAGTTTATACTGCGCTTTGGTACGTACCAGATTATGGTCTTTATACCGGGTTTGATAATACGTGTCTCCGTTTATATAATCTGCTAAAAAGCGTACAGCTTGCATATAAGGGAACAGAGTTGCAGCGTATGGTAGCATTTCTATTTCAAGAGGGGTCAGGAAAGCTCGGGCCGACTCAATATAACCTTTGGTAAATGCTTTGAAGATTTCCATGTTGAACTTCACCTTATTTAAATCAGCCTCATCCTCCTTGCCGGTATTGGCTGCCGAACGGAGGAAATCACCGAAATCGGAGAAAATGAAACTGGGCATTACTGTGTCCAGGTCAATGACGCACAACACTTTTCCGTTTTCATCAAATAACATGTTGCTGACTTTTGTGTCACAGTGGCAGATGCGTTTGGGCAATTTGCCTTCACGGTAAAAACGTTCAGCGCTGCACATCGTATCAGCATCTTTTTCTATTGCGTCCACTATGTCCTGTACTTCTGCCAAACGGCCAGACATGTTGGCAGATACGGCTTCACGTAATTGTTTTAAGCGGAATTCCATATTGTGGAAATCGGGGATGATTTCTCCGAGTTGTTCGGGTACATCAGCCAGCATGGCTTGGAATTCACCAAACTTCAGTCCTGCCAGATAGGAGGATTCCGGTGTAACTGTTTCCAATGTTTGTGAACGTGGAATAAATATTGAAATTCGCCAATAACCTTCTCCATCATAGAAATAGGTTTTGCCATTGGTGGAAGGTAGAAAATGGAGTACCTTACGTTCAATGTCCTCTTCGTGTCTGGCTTCCAGCTTTTGGCGGATGTGTCTGGTTACTACTTCTATATTGTGTTGCAGCATTTCAATATTGGTAAATATTAAATGGTTGATTCGTTGCAATACATAGTCAGGCTCTTCAGGAGATACCGATTTTACCAGATAAGTCTGATTGATGAGGCCGGATGTCAAAGCTTTGATTTCTTTCACTTCACCCACTTTGGGGAACTGTTTGATAATTTTTTTGAGGTTTTCCATAGGTTTGTTTGAATAATGTCTATATATGAAACAAAGATAACTTCTTTCCTTCAATTGGAGGAAAGAAGTTATCTTAAAAAACATATAATAGGAATATAAATCTTTTTATTTTTTTAAATCAGTCTGGAACATACGGTCAGCGCGTAACAGATGACGCCAGTAGGAAACCAATTCTTGTGATTCCTGCAATACATTGAGGTACACCATAGAAGCTTTTACATTGACATCCCGTTCTTGTATGCGGTCCATCTGTTCTTTGCGCAAGGTGGAGATCTTGCCTTTCAGAAGGGCGCCTTCACGTAGCAAAGCATCAGTCTGGTCGTAGGCCTTGTTAGCAAGTACTTCAGTAGCTTTGGCCATTAATGCCGTCATCTCATCGCGGATAGGGATGAACTCGTTAGTGGCACGTTCCGATAATGGGGTGAACTTATTGTCCACATGTTCTTTACAAGGCTCGCAGATACGTTTCAGACAGTAAAGCATTTGTTCACAACTGTTGCTTCCTAAATGGAACCAAGTATTTTTCTCAATAGCAGTGAAGTTGTCTATGCGACGTAGGCCCAGTATTTCTTTACGGCGTATCTTTTTTAACATTTCTTTCTGGTTGTCAGTATTGCTCACGGCCTTGCGCAGAGCTTTCAGATTTTCGTTGATGAAACCGTCGGTTATCTGCCGGTAGGTTTCATTGGTGAATGCCATTTCGGCTACCAATGTGTTATTTACATGCTGGCGAAGTAATGTCCAACGCTCTTCTTTGTCTTTACTGGCAATGAGGCGGGAGAATATGTCGTCTTTGCCTTTATCCTTCTGTTTCTTGCTGTAGTGTATGTTGCTGCGTACCAATAGGAAGATGGCAAGTGCAATAAGAGCCAACATGGCGAATGTGCCTCCATAATACATGATGAGCGTAACCACAAAACAGATAGTGAAAGCAGCTCCGGCAGTAATGAACCATCCACCGATAACAGAAAGCACACCGGTGATACGATATACGGCACTGTCACGGCTCCAGGCACGGTCGGCTAATGAACTACCCATAGCTACCATGAAAGTTACGTAAGTGGTAGAAAGAGGGAGTTTCAAAGAGGTTCCCAAAGCTATGAGCAGACCGGCCAGTACCAAATTGACAGAAGCGCGTATCAAATCAAATGCTGCCCCATTCTCCATAATCATCACATCTTTGTTAAAACGGCTGTCGGCCCATCGTTTCAGATTGTCGGGCAATATTTTGGCTATATTTTCTGAAGCGCTCATGGTAGAACGGACAATACTGCGTGCTACAGCGGAAGAACCAAACATTTCGTCACCTTCATCCTGACGCGAGAGATCTACCGAAGTCTTCACTACATTTTGCGCTTTTTTTGAAGTAATCAGCGCATATACCATGATGACGCCTGCTAAAAATAAAAAAAGGAATGGGGTTTTAGCCGGACCATTCAGTGAATTCATCAAGTATCCCATTGGTTCACCGTTTCCATTAGCCATGAAGTCTGTATAAGCTGAGAAGCCTGCCAAAGGCACACCAATGAAGTTTACTAAGTCATTGCCTGCAAAAGCCATAGCTAAGGCAAAAGTACCTAACATTACCACCACCTTGAATACATTTATCTTGCACCAATGCAGTATTTGCATCAGAATGGTGAAGAACACAAAACTGCAACTTACTAACATCAAGGTGTTTTCCTGAATCCAATGTTTGTTTTCGGCAGTCATGAAGGCGGAATCTTTCAGGCCTTTTATCAACATGAAGTAGATAATGGCCGTAACAGCGATACCGCCGAACAGTCCGATAGTGTATTTCAATTTCTTTGTATAATTAAATGTGAAGAGGAGACGGGAGAGATATTGTACTAATGTGCCGAAGAAGAAGGCTACTGCTACTGAGAGGAAGATACCTAAAATGACGGATAATGCCTTTTCCGTATTCAGCAGATCAGCAAATCCTAGCATTCCGGTTTTGTCTTCTGCTATTTTGATAAGAGCTAGAACGAAAGTTCCTCCCAATAGTTCGAATACCATGGATACGGTAGTGGAGGTAGGCATTCCTAAGGAATTGAAAATATCCAATAGGACTACGTCTGTTACCATAACTGCTAGAAAGATACACATTAACTCCTGAAAATAAAATTGTTCAGGTCTGAAAATACCGTGTCGTGCGATTTCCATCATACCGTTGCTCAGTGTGGCGCCGATGAAGATACCGAAAGCGGCAATGGCGATGATGGTCTTGAATGACGCGGCTTTAGCACCAATGGCGGAATTCATAAAGTTCACTGCGTCATTGCTGACGCCTACTACCAAATCGAATATGGCTAGCAGAAAAAGGAATACAACGATTCCCAAAAACATAGTTTCCATATAATTTTGTCTCTCTATTTTATTGGGCGCAAAGGTACGGGAGGTATATTATGATAAAATGTCATATATGTTACATTTGTGTTACAGGTGTTTTTTGTTCACCATAGATTGCACGGATTCACACAACTTGATTTTTAATTTATTATTATCCATATTTAGTGGCGAATCTCTTCTTTTTTGAGACAAATATGAGTGGATAAATAATATTTCACGTTTATGTGTGGAATTTATAGAGTGAAAATTTATACCTTTGTAGCCCAAATACTTAATCTATAAAAAATGTCAGAGGCTAAGAGAATTAAAACCGCATTGGTGTCGGTTTATCACAAAGAAGGTTTGGACGAGATTATAACCAAACTACACGAAGAAGGAGTAGAGTTCCTGTCAACAGGAGGTACAAGACAGTTTATCGAATCTTTAGGTTTCCCTTGCAAAGCGGTGGAGGATCTTACTACTTATCCCTCTATTTTGGGCGGACGTGTGAAGACACTGCATCCTAAAGTCTTTGGAGGTATTTTATGCCGTCGTGGTTTGGAACAAGATATGCAACAGATAGAAAAATATGAGATACCCGAAATAGATTTGGTCATCGTTGACCTGTATCCGTTTGAGGCAACTGTGGCTTCGGGTGCCGAAGAACAAGCTATCATCGAAAAAATTGATATAGGTGGTATTTCTTTGATTCGTGCTGCTGCTAAGAACTTTAATGATGTAGTGATTATCGCTAGTCAGGCACAATATAAGCCGTTCCGTGATATGTTGCTGGAACATGGCGCTACTACTTCACGCGAGGAACGCCGTTGGTTCGCAAAAGAAGCGTTTGCTGTTTCTTCTCATTATGATTCTGCTATCTTTAACTATTTTGATGGTGGTGAAGGTTCGGCTTTCCGTTGCGCGGTGGAAGAACAAAAACAACTTCGTTATGGTGAAAATCCTCATCAGAAAGGTTATTTCTATGGAAATCTGGATGCGATGTTCGACCAGATTCATGGAAAAGAAATTTCCTATAACAATTTGTTGGATATCAATGCAGCTGTTGATTTGATTGATGAATTTGATGAGGTGACATTTGCCATTCTGAAGCATAATAATGCCTGTGGATTAGCTTCGCGCCCTACTGTGCTGGAAGCATGGAAAGATGCGTTGGCAGGCGATCCGGTGTCGGCTTTCGGCGGTGTGTTGGTTACTAATGCCGTGATTGATAAAGAAACAGCAGAAGAAATCAATAAACTGTTCTTTGAGGTAATTATTGCTCCGGATTATGATGTAGATGCATTAGAGATTTTGGGACAGAAGAAGAACCGTATTATTTTGGTTCGTAAGGAAGCTAAATTGCCGAAGAAACAATTCCGTTCTTTATTGAATGGGGTTTTGGTTCAGGAAAGAGACCTGGATGTGGAAACTCCTGCCGACTTGAAGCAGGTTACTGAAAAAGCTCCTACGGCGACTGAAGTAGAGGATATGTTATTTGCAAATAAGATTGTGAAGAATAGTAAAAGTAATGCTATTGTACTGGCCAAGAACAAACAACTGCTGGCTAGCGGTGTCGGTCAGACTTCACGTGTGGATGCATTGAAACAAGCCATTGAAAAAGCGAAGTCATTTGAGTTTGATTTGAATGGCGCAGTGATGGCCAGTGATGCTTTCTTTCCTTTCCCCGATTGTGTAGAGATAGCGGATAAGGAGGGTGTGAAAGCTGTTATCCAGCCGGGAGGCTCTGTAAAAGACGAGTTGACTTTCCAATACTGCAATGAACATGGCGTAGCTATGGTCGTTACAGGGATTCGTCACTTTAAACACTAAGATCATTGCAATTTACCATTTGCGGCTACAATCGGACTGTTTATACAGCATTGTTCAGTAAATGGTCAATTGCAAATGTCAATTGTAAATTGCTAAATTGTAAATGAATTTATGGGATTATTCTCCTTTACACAAGAGATTGCGATGGACCTTGGCACTGCCAATACCATCATTTTAAATAACGGGAAGATTGTAGTGGACGAACCTTCGGTCGTTGCGCTTGATCGCCGTACCGACAAGATGATTGCCGTAGGCGAACGGGCTAAAATGATGTACGAGAAGGAAAATCCGAATATTCGTACTGTACGTCCGCTACGCGACGGGGTTATTGCCGATTTTAATGCCTGTGAACAGATGATGCGCGGTTTAATAAAGAAAGTGAACATGGGTAATCGTTTCTTTTCTCCTTCTTTGCGTATGGTGATCGGAGTCCCCTCGGGTAGCACTGAAGTAGAGCTTCGTGCGGTACGTGACAGTGCTGAGCATGCGGGAGGACGAGACGTTTATTTGATTTTTGAACCTATGGCCGCGGCTATTGGTATCGGTATTGATGTAGAGGCTCCTGAAGGTAATATGATTGTTGATATAGGTGGTGGTTCTACAGAAATTGCCGTGATTTCATTGGGTGGTATTGTTTCCAACAATTCGATACGTATTGCCGGTGACGATCTTACAGCCGATATTCAGGAATATATGAGCCGTCAGCATAATGTGAAGGTTAGTGAACGTATGGCTGAACGTATCAAGATACATGTAGGTGCTGCCTTGACTGATTTGGGAGATGATGCTCCTGAAGATTACATTGTACGCGGGCCTAATCGTATCACTGCTCTTCCCATGGAAGTTCCAGTGTGTTATCAGGAGGTGGCGCATTGTTTGGAAAAGAGTATTGCAAAAATTGAAACAGCTATCCTTAGTGCATTGGAACAGACTCCGCCTGAACTTTATGCTGATATTGTTTTGAACGGTATTTATTTGGCTGGTGGTGGTGCTTTGCTGCGTGGTTTGGACAAGCGTCTGACAGACAAAATCAATATTCCGTTCCATATAGCCGAAGATCCTTTGCTGAGTGTGGCGAAAGGTACCGGTATTGCACTGAAGAATGTAGATCGTTTCTCTTTTTTGATGCGGTAAATAATTTGCTAATGAGGCAGTTTGCTAATTTGCTAATGCCATGCGGTATGGATAGCGCAGTACATTGGCACATTGGCAAATTAGCACATTGAACAATTAGTATTAATGAAAAATCTGCTGAATTTCTTTTTAAAGTATAATTACTGGTTTCTCTTTGTTCTTTTGGAGATAATCAGTTTTGCTTTATTATTCCGCTTCAACAGTTATCAGGGAAGTGCGTTCTTTACATCTGCTAATTTTGTGTCGGGAGCTATGTATGATGCAGCCAATAATGTTACCGGATATTTTCATTTGAAAACGATTAACGATGAGTTGGTACAGAAAAATGTGGAACTGGAATTGCAGTTGGAGAGTATTCGTAAAGCTTTGATTGAAGCAACGGAAGACAGCAGTGGTGTGGAACAGCTTAAGCAGGAAGCACTGGCAGGATATGATATCTTTAAGGCTAGCGTGATAAATAACAGTGTGACCCATGCTGATAATTATATTACACTTGATAAAGGAGAAGTAGATGGCATTCGTAGTGAGATGGGAGTGGTAAATGGAAGCGGTGTGGTTGGTATTGTTTATCTCACCTCTCCACATTACTCCATTGTCATTCCGGTATTGAATTCCAAAAGCAGTATTAGCTGTAAAATAAAACGGAGTGATTATTTCGGCTTCTTGAAATGGGATGGCGGTTCATCCGAATTTGCTTTTATAAAGGATATGCCCCGTCATTCATTATTTTCTTTAGGTGACACTATTGTAACCAGTGGACACAGTGCTGTTTTCCCTTCCGGCATTCCGGTGGGTACGGTAGATGATATTGCCGATAGTCACGATGGCTTGTCTTATTTGCTGCGGGTGAAACTATTTACGGACTTCGCCCGTTTGAATGATGTGCGCGTAATTGCTCAAAAAGGGCAGGAGGAACAATTGGAGTTGGAAAAGCAGGTAAAAACGATTAAGTAAGAAGGTTGATGTTGACTTATCTACAAAGAATAGAGTGGTTTATCGGACTGGTACTGTTGCAGGTGTTGGTGCTGAATCATATGCATATCAACGGGTATGCCACTCCTTTCTTTTTTATCTATTTTATTTTGAAGTACAATTCGGGAGTTAGCCGTAATGTCCTTATGATATGGGCATTCCTGTTGGGATTGGCAGTCGATATATTTGGCAACACTCCGGGGATGAATGCGGCTGCGGCCACTGTACTGGCTTTTATGCGTGAACCTATTTTAAGATTAGTCACACTCCGCGATAGCGTCGAGGATTTTGAACCAGGTATCAAAAGTATGGGATTCTCGCCTTTCTTCCGGTATATCTTATTATGTACTTTCTTATTTTGTACCATTTTACTTGTCATAGATACTTTTTCATTCTTCAATCTGCCTGTCTTATTGTTGAAAATATTGACAGATGCCTCAATAACCGTCATTTGTATATTGTGTGCTGAGGCAATCAGGAGGAAAAAATAGTGGAAAGAGATTATAATCTGGAGAAGCGGAAATATGTAATCGGTGCATCGGTAATCGTTATTGTGCTGATTTACTTGATACGTCTTTTTACCTTGCAGATTATGAGTGAGGATTATAAAAAGAATGCAGATAGCAACGCTTTTCTGAACAAGACACAATACCCTAGCCGTGGGGTAATGTATGATCGGAACGGTAACCTGCTGGTATACAACCAACCTGCCTATGATGTAACGATGGTGATGAAAGAGGTGCATAATCTTGATACGCTTGATTTATGTAAAACATTGAATATTACTCCCGGGTATTTCAAGAAGCGTATTCGTGAGATAAAGGACAGACGTTCCAATCCGGGTTACTCTCCATATACTCATCAAGTATTTATGACCCAGCTTTCGGCAGAAGAGTGTGGAGTCTTCCAAGAAAAGCTGTTCAAGTTTCCCGGTTTCTATATTCAGCGGCGTACTATCCGTCAGTATAATTACAATTCGGCTGCTCATGTTCTGGGAGATATTGCAGAAGTGTCCAAGGGGGATATTGAAGCGGATGATTACTATGTACGCGGTGACTTTATAGGGAAACAGGGGGTGGAACGCTCATACGAAAAACAGTTGAGGGGGGAGAAAGGAGTGGAGATATTACTGCGCGATGCCCGTGGACGTATTCAGGGACGGTATATGGACGGGAAATATGACAAGACTCCCGTTCCGGGGAAGAATCTGAAACTAGGTATAGACATAGAGCTTCAGATGTTAGGAGAGCGTTTGTTGGAAGGGAAGATAGGCAGTATAGTGGCTATCGAGCCATCCACAGGAGAAATACTTTGTATGGTATCTGCTCCCACTTTTGACCCAAGATTGATGGTGGGGCGCCAACGGGGTAAAAATCATCTGGAACTGGCGCGTGACAGTTGGAAACCATTGCTGAACCGTTCTATTATGGGGCAATTTCCACCGGGATCTACTTTTAAGACTACTCAGGCGTTGACTTTTCTGCAAGAGGGGATTATTACTCCTCAGACAGCCTATTCTTGCTATCATGGTTTTGTGTATGCCGGTCTTAGGGTGGGTTGCCACTCCCATGGGTCGCCCCTGCCTTTGGTGCCTGCCATTGCAACTTCCTGTAACGGTTATTTTTGTTGGGGGTTGTTTCACATGATAGGGGCAAAGAAGAAGTATGGTTCTGTACAGGCTGCCATGAATACATGGCGTGATTATATGGTTTCTATGGGATTTGGTTATCCTTTGGGAGTAGACCTTCCGGGTGAGAAGCGTGGGATGATCCCGAATGCTGCTTATTATGATAAGAACTATCGGGGATCATGGAACGGACTGACGATTATTTCTATCTCCATCGGTCAGGGGGAAGTGACGGCTACTCCGTTGCAGATTGCTAACCTTGGGGCTACTATTGCTAACCGGGGCTACTATATAACTCCGCATGTAGTGAAAGAAGTAGAAGACGAGCCGTTGGATACCCTGTATACGACCAAACATTATACTAAAGTAAGCCGTGAACATTATCAGACAGTAGTCGAAGGTATGCGTTCGGCAGTATTGGGAGGAACCTGCCGTAGTGCGAATATTCCGGGGATTGAGGTGTGTGGCAAGACAGGTACGGCGCAAAACCGTGGAAAGGACCATTCTGCTTTTATGGGGTTTGCACCAATGAATGATCCTAAGATTGCCGTGGTAGTCTATGTAGAGAATGGAGGTTGGGGAGCAACTTATGGTGTACCTATCGGTGCATTGATTATGGAGAAATATTTGAAAGGAGAACTTTCACCGGAAAGTGAGGCGAAAGCGGCGGAAATACAAAACAGACGAATAGATTATGGCATACACGAACGATAGTATATGGAAATCAGTGGACTGGATGACTATCTGCATTTATCTGATGCTGGTTATCTTTGGATGGTTCAGTGTATGTGGAGCCAGCTATGATTATGGTGAAATTGATTTTTTTAGTTTCGACACTCGTGCAGGAAAACAATTTGTATGGATCTGTTGCTCTTTGGGGCTCGGATTTATCCTGATGATGTTAGAGGATAAGTTATATGATATGTTTGCTTACATTTTATATGGAGGCATGATGCTGTTGTTGTTGATAACACCTTTTCTGGCAGAGGATACCAAGGGATCTTATTCATGGATAAAATTCGGACCTGTAAGTTTGCAACCGGCGGAATTTGCTAAATTTGCTACGGCTTTGGCTTTGGCTAAATTTATGAATGTCTATGGGTTTACAATGAGTAAGTTAAAGTATTCATTGCCTGTAGTAGGGATGGTGTTGCTGCCTATGCTGCTCATTATTTTGCAACGGGAAACGGGGTCGGCTTTGGTTTATCTGGCTTTCTTTTTTATGCTGTACCGGGAGGGGATGCCAGGTTCTATTTTGTTTGCTGGGATTTGCGCTGTGGTTTATTTTGTAGTTGGGATCCGTTTTGGCAATGAATTGATGGCGGATGACTGTACTTCCATCGGTGAATTTTCTGTGTTGCTGTTGATAGTCATTCTTTCTGCTTTATTAGTTAATAGTTATTGTAAAAAAGCATCGGTAGTGTGGTATATTGGAGGGGTTGGTGTTGGTGGTACCTTGCTGGCTTTATTATTTTCGTTTTATGTTATCCCTTTTGATATTACTTGGTTTCAATATGGATTGTGCGTAGTTTTATTGTTCTATTTGATCTTCCTTTCTATGCATGAACGTATGCGTAATTATTTTTATATTGCTCTATTTGCGGTAGGTTCAGTGGGATTCCTTTTTTCTGCTGATTATGTTTTCAATAATGTGCTGGAGCCACATCAGCAAATACGTATTAAAGTGGTACTTGGTATGGAGGAAGACTTGGCTGGGGCAGGATACAATGTGAACCAAAGTAAGATTGCTATTGGTTCGGGAGGCTTATGGGGGAAAGGCTTTTTGAATGGTACACAGACTAAACTGAAGTATGTGCCTGAACAGGATACAGACTTTATCTTTTGTACGGTAGGGGAAGAAGAAGGCTTTATAGGTTCGGCAGCTGTATTGTTTCTTTTTACCGGACTTATTTTGCGTCTTATTGTGGTGGCAGAGCGTCAGCATACTCGTTTTGCCCGTGTTTATGGATATTCGGTATTAAGCATTTTCTTATTCCATCTGTTTATTAATATAGGTATGGTTTTAGGACTGACCCCCGTTATAGGCATACCATTGCCTTTTTTCAGTTATGGGGGGTCTTCTTTGTGGGGATTTACGATCTTGCTTTTTGTATTCTTGCGTATTGATGCAGGGCGGGGAAAACGTTAGAGTTTATTGGTTTTCCAGTTTGCGCAACTGGATACCTATATCACTGATTCCCGTCAACGGGTTATCCCTCATGATATGGACGATGCGGAAAGTACGTGTGCTTCCTTCTGTACGGATAGGAATAAATGCTTTATAAGGCAGATTACATTGATATAATCCACAAAGACCATTTCCTGTTTTATTTCCAGCTTCGTCAACTAGAAAAAGTTGTAAAGTGTCTGTGACGTAAGTCAAAGTATCCTCTGTGTTATGGCTGACTCCTAACCAAATATCTCTGTAAGGATAAGATTCTTGATAACGGATGCCGATTTCTGCTTCGTAATTTCCGGCAGGGATAGAATTGGGCAGGGTATAAACAAGAGTATCACTTTTATTCCATCCGTCAAGGGGGACGGGGGTATAAGAGTGATAGATTATATTGTTTTGACAGGCTGCCAATATGATTATTGGCAGCCATGTCAGTTTATTCTTTAATTGATACAGGAGTTTGTGGCTTTTCATTCGGAATTTGGCTATTGTTTCCGTTGTTCTTGTTGTCATTTTCCTTCCCTCCTCCGTTATTCCGGTTTTCACTGCCTCCTTCATTATTATCATTATTGGGGCGGCGTTTATTGCGGTTCCGGTTTCCGTCTTCCCGATTTTCACGACTGCGTTCTTCCCGACCGCGACTTTCCCTGTTGCGATTTTCTTCTTTAGGGCGGTTTCCGTTCTCTTCGCGTGGCTGCTGAGCTTTGTTTTCTTTAGGCTCTCTAGGTTGTTTGGGACGTCCTTCTCTAGGTGGCCGGTTTTCCTTGGGTTGTTGTGACCGGTTCTCTTTAGGTTGTTGCGGACGTCTGTTTTCATTGGGAATACTTTCTCCGTTATTACCGTTATTTTCCGGCTTACGTTTTTTCTTTCGGTTGCTGTTGTTGCCTTTTCGTTTATCGAATCGGGTTAAGCTTTCTTGTTCTACTAAATCGACAGGTTTTTGAGGTTCGTTCTTTTTTACTGATTCGGTTAAGCTTTCCGGTTTCTCACCACGTCGGTTCATATTAATAATTTCAAAAGCACGGCGTGCGGTGATGGTTACAGCATTAGCTATGAAATTTTTGTCAGTAGAGTACATGATAGTTCCCTTCAAAATATCCGCTTTGAAAAAATAGAATGTACCATCTGTCGTTTCTAAAGTCATTTCTTTGCTTGGAAGGCGTTTTTGGGATTCTACATAAGCGTCTACCTCATAGTTTAGGCAACATTTCAGTTTGGCACATTGTCCGGCTAACTTTTGAGGATTCAGAGAAATATCTTGATAACGTGCCGCACTGGTAGATACAGATACAAAATTTGTCATCCAGGTAGCGCAGCACAATTCACGTCCGCAAGGTCCGATACCGCCAATGCGTCCGGCTTCTTGACGGGCGCCAATTTGTTTCATTTCTATACGTACACGGAAAGCTTCGGCCAGTACTTTGATCAGTTGGCGGAAGTCTACGCGTTCGTCCGCGATGTAATAAAAGATAGCTTTGTTACCATCGCCTTGATATTCCACATCACCGATCTTCATGTCCAGGTTCAGATTTTTGGCTATCTGACGGGATCGGATCATTGTGTCATGTTCTTTGGCTTTTGCCTCCTCGTATTTTTCCATATCTACAGGTTTTGCCTTGCGGTAGATACGCTTGATTTCGGCATCGGGTTTGATGTTTGCCTTACGCATTTGCAAAGGTACCAATCTTCCCGTCAGGGTTACTGTACCGATATCGTGCCCGGGACTTGCTTCTACAGCTACTATATCTCCTTTTCCCAGCTTCAGTTTGTTGCTGTTCTTATAATACCCTTTGCGGGTATTCTTGAATTGAACTTCAACCATTTCCTGTTCCTCGGTGTTGCCGGGAATATCAGCCAGCCAGTCGTAGGTGTTCAGCTGCTTATCCTGTCGTCCGCAGCCTTTGCAACACAAACAGCCGCTTCCGTTCTTTAATTTGAATTCATTGTCCATAATTCTGTTTTAATTGAGAATTGAAAATTGAGAACTAAGAAATAAATGCCATGCAATTCTGTTATTTTTTAATACTCAATTCTCAATTTTTAATTTTTCAATAGCACAATCATTTTTAAAGAGAAATCAAAGAACACCATTTTGGGATTCACATTCTGTCCTATATGTAATTGTGCTTCACTAAGTTCGTCCATTATGCCCATCACATTCCGCTCGTTGACAAACGGTGCAAAACGGGTGGAAAAATTTTGTTCTTCGGGATTCATATACACTAAATCACGTTGATGAAAGTTGTATATGAAGTTTTCTCGTATCATACGTTGGCAGTAAGCCAGAAAATTCTTCTGACGTTCACGCCCCATGGAGGCTACCGCATCGCTCCATTGTTTCATTTCGCGTATCTTCCGTTGATAGGAGAGACGCATCAAATTTATAAAGAGTTCAAAGAACAGTTTGTTCTCCTCACTCAGGTGTATGGTTTCCAGTGCTTTCAGAAAATTGCCTTCTGAGCGATGTGCTATATCGTCAGCATCTTCCGGTTGTAATCCATATTTGGTTTGCAATACTTTTGAAATCTCAGGTTCTTTGATCCCATGAATGTTAAATCGTTGGGTACGGCTTTGGATCGTTTGCAAAATGGCATCAGGCTCTTCGGATACTAATAAAAAGACGGTCATGGCAGGAGGCTCTTCCAGTAACTTCAGCAGTTTGTTGCTGCATTCCACATTCATCTTTTCGGGAAGCCATATAATCATGATTTTGTAACCGCCTTGACTGGATTTCAAACTGAGCTTTCGTACAATCTCATCGCTTTCTTTTACAAAGATTTGCGCCTGCTGGTTTTCTGCTCCCATCTCTTTCAGCCAATGGTTCAGATTAAAATATGGGTTCTGCAGGACAAAGTTGCGCCAGTCTGCTATGAAATCATCGCATACAGTATCCTTTCCGGCTTTTTTCTTGATAACAGGAAAAACGAAATGCAGGTCGGGATGTATCAGCTTATTGAATTTCACACAAGTGGGGCAAATTCCGCAGGCATCTTGTTCACCACGGTTTTCACAGCAGATGTAACGGGCATAAGCTATTGCCAAAGGTAACTTTCCTGTACCTTTGGGACCGCAAATCAGTTGTGCATGAGGGATTCTTCCTTCTTTTACCTCGGCTATGAGCCGCTGTTTTGCTTCCTCTTGTCCTATTACATCTTTAAATAACATTGCTTTTTATAGTCATTTATTTACTGTTTAATAAATTGCTTTTGCAACTTCCTTTACACTGTTCACGGCACTTACGGTATAGAAATGAATGCTGGGAACACCACAGGCTATTAATTCACGGCACTGGTGTATGCACCATTCTATGCCAAGACTTTCCGCTTCTTCATCTGTTTGACATTTCATCGCTTCGCTTGCCAGTTCCTGCGGCAAGTCTATCTTGAACGTCTTAGGTATCATGTTCAGCTGAGATAATTTGCGGAAAGGCTTGATACCCGGAATAATAGGCACGTTGATTCCTTCTTTTCTTACTTTTTCTACAAATTCGAAATATTTGCGGTTATCATAGAACATCTGTGTCACGGCATATTCAGCTCCTGCTTCAATTTTTTTCTTCAGCCAATAAATATCTTGTTCCATATTGGGTGATTCCTCATGTTTTTCAGGATAGCAAGCTACTCCATAACTGAATGGAGTTCCTGTTATCTTGATAGGGGAACCGTCTACAAATACGCCTTTATTGAAATCATTGATCTGCGCTTCCAGTTCTATGGCGTGGTTGTAACCGTTGTTTTCGGGTACGAAAGCTGATTCGTGTTTTGCCTTGTCACCACGCAGTACCAACAAGTCGGTGATGCCCAGGAATTGTAGATCTAACAATACATATTCTGTATCTTCGCGGGAAAAACCGCTGCACAGGATATGTGGCACTGTCGTTATATTGTATTTGTTCTGCAAAGCGGCGGCAACAGCAACTGTTCCGGGACGGCGGCGCTGGCGTGTACGTTGGTACAGCCCGTTTCCCAGCTCTTTGTACACATATTCGCTGCGGTGGGTTGTAATATTAATATATTTAGGGTCGAATTCGCGTAGCGTATCAACCGTTTTATATAGTTTTTCAATACCCGTTCCTTTCAGCGGAGGGAGAATTTCAAAAGAAAAAGCCGTATTGTCCGTGCTTTTTATTAAATCAACTACTCTCATCGTTCTGTCTCGTTCTCTTATGCCTTCTCGGGCGGAATTACATATTTGGGCAAAAATAAGAAAAATATCGTAGTTTATGGGGATGAAAAAGCGATTTATTTTATCTTTGTTCTATAATAAAGTGAAACATACGGAGAGAAAAGCATTTCCCTGCAGTTAAGCCGTGGTTTTCCATACTTGTCAGGGATACCGTCCGTGATGGTGGAGTAACATTTCTCATGATTACAGGCATTGTTCTCTTAGAGGATGACCTGTCAAACTTTACTGCATGGAGAATAAGTTGCAGATGGGATAAGTCCCGTCCTTGCAGGAGATGAAACAATTTGTAAACCTTTGTTTGGGGAAGTGGCAGAGGTTTATAGGAACGGACTGAACAGATTGGCGAACCAACCGACGAAGCGTTTCCATCCGGAGCGTTTTTTATATTCTTCCTTAGTGAGCAGAGTGCTGTCCAGCTTGTCATGGTCAAACATGGTACTCAGTTCATGTGTGGTTTCTTTGTCAAAAATAAAAGCGTTGACTTCATAGTCATAGCGTAGGCTCCGGCTGTTCAGATTCGTACTTCCCACAGTGCAGAACAGGCTGTCCACCATCATGATCTTAGAGTGATGGAACCCGCCATTATACACATAAATCTTTGCCCCTTTCTTACGCAGCTTGTTTGCTGTATAGAATGCGGCGTCGGGGGTAAAAGGAATATCCGATTTGCCCGGTATCATGATTTCTACTTCAACACCTCGCTTCAGAGCCCGTTTTATGGCTTTTTTAATGCTTGGAATGGGAGTGAAATAAGGGTTCACTATTTGTATTTTATCCTGTGCGGCATCAATGGACTTGATATAAGTCTGCCTCATCAGTTTGGGCTCTTTTTTCGGAATACGGTCTACAATAGCTACATTCTTATTTCCCTTGAAAGTAGAATCGTTTCGTAGGGGATAGTATTGGCTTCCGCTTATGTGTTGTTTAGTGCTTTTGTTCCACATAGTCAGGAAGATGTTCTGCAATTCGTTTACGGCATTTCCCTCTATACGGATATGCATGTCACGCCAGTCGCCTATTTCCGGCAGACCCTTTATGTAGTAATTGGCTATGTTCATTCCACCAGTATATCCTATTTTTCCGTCTATGACTACAATCTTGCGATGGTCTCTGTGCAGGGCATGATTGATATAGGGAAATTTGAAAGGGTCGAATTTGACAATTTCTATACCTTTGTCACGGATTGCTTTTATGTGTTTCTTTTTTAATGGCTTGTTGTTTGACAAGTTGCCGAAGGCATCAAATAAAGCTCTAACTTCCACCCCTTCTTTTACTTTCTCCCCCAATAAATCAAATAGTGCGTTCGCTATGGAATCGTTACGAAAATTGAAGTATTCTAAGTGGATATGATGTTTGGCATGCCGTATTTCTTCAAAGAGATCGATGAATTTGGCCCGACCGCTTTTTAATAATTTCAGTTTGCTGTTTTGGGTGATAGGAATGCCGGCGTCCTTTAAGAAGTTGATAACGGCAGAGTCGCTTGTATAGGCTGGTACAGTATCTGTTACCGCTATATGGATGTTGGTCACTTCTTGTGACTGCGCTGTTTTTACAGTGAAGGGTAAGATGAATAAAAGTATTAAATAAATATGTTTTTTTATATCAAACTTCATTGTTTTTTTTATTAAAGCTGCAAAGGTATTTATTATTCTAGGAATGAACAAGCCATCGGTATTATTTATGTTTAAAAGGGAGAAATAGAACAGTGTGGTCATTCTGTTTAAACAGTTGATAAATTGGGCGGTAGAAATTTAATGAAGACTGCTTTTTATTATTCTATTCATATCTTTCTTCAGGTTCGGTATAAACATCTGTAGTGTGTGTGAAAGAAGTTTGTCAGTCCGGCCTTTCTGCTGTTATGACATTCAAGAGGAGGAGATACTGAAAAAAATAATAACCTGTCAGCGGGATTAAAAGAATGCATATCGCATCTCCAGCCCTGTTGCATAAGCCTTTTCTGTCTTCTGATTAAACCTTTTTATACGGATGTATTCTATCTCCATAGCCTTTGGAATTATCTCCATAAGCTTTGGAGTTATCTCCCAAGGCTATGGAGTTTACTCCAAAGGCTTGCGGAGATAAAACACACGGGAAGAAAACCCTTAATCATAAGGTAGGAAAGGTCTGAGGATACATATAAAATCTTTTAGTGGCGAATCTGATGTATGTGCAGGCCATACATACATTATGTTCATTCTTATGTGTATGTATATGAACTTCCATACGTCCAGAATGAAATTCCACATCAGAAACGGGGGTGTTTTTTATCTTTGCCGACGCATCGTAAGCCGTCATTCCGTGGAGGTACAAATCCTTTATGGTGCTTTTTACGAGGAAAAAGTTTTGGAATGCTCTACTTTGTATCAAGCTGGAATAGTTTATAAAAAAGAGAATATATAACTGATAACCAATATGCTATGAGAAAATTATCTTGAAAATGTAGTGAGGGCATGAGAGCATGAATGAGAGTAAGTATTTTTACATTGATGTATAAGTGGTTTATAATTAGCTTGTTATGTTTGTTGTGAGGGCATGAGGGCATAAATGTTTCAAACTTTCTAGTGAGAAAGACTGGTGCGTCAAGAATATTTTGGGAAACTGACCCGGAAAATCCATTCTTGGTTTAACCAGTTTAATTCTGATATAAAAAAAGAGAGTTATTTTGATGTAACTCTCTTTTTTTCTTGGTGATCCGCTTGGGGCTCGAACCCAAGACCCCAACATTAAAAGTGTTGTGCTCTACCTGCTGAGCTAGCGAATCAATCCTTTGTTATTGCTATTCTTCCGAATTGCGAGTGCAAAGGTAGACTTTTTAAATGAAACATGCAAATATATTACCTGTTTTTTTTGAATTATTTCTCTTTGGTATTGCTTATTTGTTGATTGTCAGTCGTTTTTGTACTTTCGGAAAATTCTTTTTCTTTTATTCGTATATACCTTTGATAATAAGAGAGCATTAAACTGGTACAAGGTAGAGCAATAATCATTCCTACAATTCCCATTAACGCTCCCCAAACAGAGAGAGATAATAGGATGATGGCAGGATTCAGACCTGTAATTTTTCCCATAACCTTTGGTACAATTAGGCCATCTTGTATGATTTGCACGATACAGAATACCAAAAAAGCGCAAAATAATATCCACCAGAAATTCTCTCCTGTATCCGCTGCTTTCAGTAGTGCCAATAAGACGGTGGGGATGAAAGCGATGAGCTGAAGATAAGGTACCATATTGAGAAGTCCGATAAATAAACCGAAACCGATAGCTAATGGGAAGTCAATAATAAGGAAACCTATACTGAATAGAATTCCTACACAAAAGGCAACAAATGCCTGGCCGCGAAAATATTTGTTCATTCCATCTTGCACATCAGTAACAATGCGTATTGTCATTTCACGGTGTTTGATAGGAACCAGTTTAATCCATCCTCGCGCAATGGCTTCATAATCCAATAAAATAAAGAAGGTATAAAGCAGGATAATGAATGAGGTAAATACGCTGACCACAATATTGACGGATTGGGTCAACAAGGTCCATACTTGTGGAAGCACATTACGCATAGTATTTGCGAAGTTGTTTTCGTTCAGTGCTTCATGTATTTTCAGCATATCTATATGTTCTTTTATGAAATTGGCCACAGTGCCGGGAATAGCTGCTTGCTTGGAACCTTCGATAAAATATTCGGTAAGCAGTTCTTTCAGCTTGCCGAATTCTTCAATGATAGGTGGAACAAGTCCGATAAATGCTAGTGTGATAATGGATAATAATACTAATAAAACAACAAATATGGAGATAACCCGATTCTTCAGACGCAGTTTATGCTGGAAGAAAATAACCATCGGGTAGATAAGATAAGCAATAAGCCATGCCACGAAAAAGGGGAGTAGCACTCCGCTAAGCTGATTTACTAAGTATAGAATGCCGATAATGACAACCGCTGTCAATATTCCACGGATAAAACTGTCGAATGTTATTTTTTTCTGCAGCATAAAGCATATGTTATTTATTTTCAGTTTCTTCTTTCAAGGACTCCATATAGCAGGCTCGGCAAAGCGGTTCATAATCAGCCTTTTCTCCCAATAAAACCCGCTTGTCACTTTTGGTGATTCGATGAGTGGCATAGGCTAGATTTCCACATTTCACGCAAATGGCGTGAACTTTGGTTACTTCATCAGCGATAGCCAGCAGGGCAGGAATAGGACCAAAAGGAATTCTTTTAAAATCCATGTCCAATCCTGCTACAATGACTCGTATGCCATTGTCGGCCAACTGGTTGCAAACATCAATCAGGCCTTCATCAAAAAATTGAGCTTCGTCTATTCCCACTACGTCTTTGTCTGATGAGAAAAGTAGGATACTGGCAGAAGAATCGATGGGGGTGGATGCAATGGAATTACTGTCATGTGATACGACTTCTTCTTCTGAATAGCGTGTGTCCATGGCCGGTTTGAATATTTCAACCCGTTGACGGGCAAATTTCGCTCTTTTTAAACGGCGGATTAGTTCCTCGGTTTTACCTGAGAACATAGAACCGCATATTACTTCTATTCTTCCTCTTCTACGCGTTTCCTGAATGTGGTCTTCTGAAAAAACTACCATAATTTTGATGTAACAATATAGATTAATTTTAGGTACAAATGTACGATTTGTACCTCGAAAAAGGACTATTTTCACTCGGAAATTTATTAATAAAAGATATAATGTTAAACTAAAGTGCAACATCTGTTAAATAATGGAGGCAATTAACTTTATTCATTTAATTTCTTTCTACATTTGTTCCATTATAACAGAATGCAATTGTTTTATGGGAAAACTGTATGTCGTACCTACTCCTGTAGGAAATTTAGAGGATATGACTTTCCGTGCCATCCGTGTGTTGAAAGAGGCTGATTTGATATTGGCGGAAGACACGCGTACTTCGGGCATTCTTTTGAAACATTTTGAAATTAAGAACGCCATGCAGTCTCATCATAAGTTTAATGAGCATAAAACAGTGGAAGGTATTGTGAATCGTATCAAAGCAGGCGAAACTGTTGCTTTAATATCTGATGCTGGAACTCCTGGTATTTCTGATCCCGGATTTTTGATAGTGCGTGAGTGTGTGAAGAATGACATCGAAGTGCAATGTTTGCCTGGAGCTACTGCTTTTGTACCTGCGCTGGTGGCGTCGGGATTGCCTGATGAACGTTTCTGTTTTGAAGGATTCTTGCCACAAAAAAAAGGAAGAGTGACCCGTTTGACTTCTTTACAAGAAGAAAAACGGACGATGATATTTTATGAATCACCTTACCGTTTGGTGAAAACCTTAACTCAATTTGCCGAGTTTTTCGGTGCCGAAAGGCCTGTTTCCGTATGTCGTGAGATTTCAAAAATTCACGAAGAAAGTGTTCGGGGCACATTAACTGAAGTTATAGCGCATTTCACTCAAAACGAGCCGCGAGGTGAAATTGTAATTGTACTCAGTGGGAAAGAGGACTAAAAATGAATAAACTTAAAATGTAAAGCAAATGAAAAAACTAGTATTTTTATCGTTGTTATCTGTAGCTTTATTGACTTCATGTGGTAATGGAGCTCAGAAAGATGCCTTGAAGGCTCAAAATGATTCTTTGATGGTGGAACTGTCAAACAGAAATGCTGAATTGGACGATATCATGGGTGCTTTCAATGAAGTACAGGAAGGTTTTCGTCAGATAAATGAGGCTGAAAATCGTGTAGACTTACAGAGTGGTTCTATTCGTGAGAATAGTGCTGATAAGATAAAAGAAGATATTCGCTTCATCAGTGAAAAATTGCAGTCAAACCGTGAGCAGATTGCGAAACTGGAGAAGCAATTGAAGAATAGTCAGTATAATTCCGCTCAGTTGAAGAAAGCTGTAGCCAACCTGACGAAGGAGTTGGAAGCTAAACAGCAGCAGATTGAGACTCTGCAGGCTGAATTAGCTTCAAAAAATATTCGTATCGCTGAGCTGGATGATGCTGTAGCTGGTTTAAGCCAGAATGTAAGTGAACTGACCGCTGAAAATGAAGCGAAGGCTGCAACTGTAGCCAGCCAGGATAAAGCTTTGAATGCTGCCTGGTTTGTTTTTGGAACAAAATCTGAATTGAAAGACCAGAAAATTCTTGAAAAAGGTGATGTCCTGAAAAGTGCGGACTTTAATAAGGATTATTTTACTCAGATTGATATTCGTACTGATAAGGAAATCAAGTTGTATTCTAAACGTGCTGAATTGCTGACTACACATCCGGTAGGTTCATATGAACTAGTGAAAGATGCAAAAGGGCAACTGGCCTTGAAAATTACAAATCCTACTGAATTTTGGAGCGTATCACGTTATCTTGTTATTCAGGTGAAATAAGAGAATTTAAATTATTGTTTTGTGAAAGGGTTGTGCCGTGAGTGACGCAACCCTTTTTTAATCTGCTTTATGTTGTATGTATAGAAGTATATTTATTGATTTGGATGATACAGTATGGGCTTTTACTGAAAACGCTCGTGATACATTCCAAGATATGTATGATAAATATCATTTTGATCGTTATTTTCGTTCTTTTTCTCATTTTTATACCTTGTACAGCGGGAAGAATGAGGAGTTGTGGAATGAATATGGTGCTGGTAGGATTACAAAAGATGAGTTGAATGAGCAAAGATTTTCCTATCCATTGTTGCAGGTAGGAGTTACAGATAAAGCGTTGGTAAAAGCCTATTCGGATAATTTTTTTGATGATATAATTTACAAGAAGAAACTAATGCCTCATGTAAGAGAAGCTTTGGAATATTTGGCATCCAGTTATAATCTGTATATTTTGTCCAATGGATTCAGGGAATTGCAGGAGCAGAAGATGCGTTCTGCCGGTGTGGAAGGGTATTTTAAGAAAATTGTTTTGTCAGAGGACATAGGAGTACATAAACCGTTTCCGGAGATTTTTTATTTTGCCATGTCGGCTACACAGTCCGAGCTACATACTTCTTTAATGATTGGAGATAACTGGAAGAATGATGTTGAAGGTGCGAAAAACGTAGGGATGGGAAATGTTTATTATAATATAAAAGGTGAGAGGGGCTTGCCTTTTAAACCTGGTTTTGATATGAGGGATTGGCAGGATATCGCTTCTTTCTTATGAAATTGAATGGAAGATGTTGATGGATAATTCTGTTGGCAATGGAAGATGTTGATGGATAATTCTGTTGGCACAAACAATGTATTTGTATAAGGAGTGTCAGGTATTTGTTTCAAAGGGATGCTCCTGTGTATTGGAACATCCCTTGATAAGCATTTTTTTCTTTCAACTCCTTCCTTTAAAGATTATTTGAGAATTAGCGGAGTTGAATTTTTATTTAGTAACCTGGATTTTGTTGAGCTTTTAAAATAGGGTTAGCATTGGTTTCACTGACAGGTATTGGTAAAATCGCTCTAAAATAAGAACGGTCGAATACTTGTGATTCTTTATTTATAGAATAATGCCAACCTTTCTCATCTTCATTGGTATAACGTGTTATTGTTTCATTATTACGCATGGCGTCAAAGAAACGTTGTCCTTCACCTACTAATTCTTTACGACGTTCCAATAAGACTCTTTCTAGAGTAGCGGTAGACTCTGTAACTAATTGTTTTGTATCATCTGTACGGTTTTTAATAATTTCATTCAGATATTTAACTGTAGAAGCTTTGTCATTCAACTTAGCTGCAGCTTCTGCTGCATTTAAATACACTTCTGACAAACGAAGAATAGGTAAATTGTTTAATCGCATATCCCCTAAACTTCCCATTGGGAATTTATTGATAAAGATACGATTGTCTCCATAGGTCTTATACATATCGGTCGGTTTTCCACTGTCATCTGTTTTCAATTGTACCGGCAGAATCACATCCAAGCGAACATCACTTGGATCTTGAGCTAACATATCAACAAATGATTTTGTGCAAATAGCATCGGCATATCCATCTTCATGATATAAATATGCAATACCTTCACGGTCTGCCCAGTCATCAGAGCCGCTATTGACAAGTTCAAAAATCATTTCATTGATATGATTGGCGTTGTTTTTATCCCAAGCGTTTGCATATTGAGCCTTTGTCCATAGGCTATAAGGAGAATTTTCGATAATGTTTTTTGCTATATCTAAAGCCTCCTGGTTTTTACCCATGTATATATACACGCGTGTAAGTAGAGCTTTGGCAGCCCATTCGTCAATAAATCCTTGATTGTCTCCAGCTGATTTAGAAACATTTAAGGCTTTGGAGTCAATGGCTTCGGTTAAATCTTTTACAATTTGGGCATATACTTCGGCCACTGTATTACGTCCGGGAATAGCACTGGCATTCAAAGGATCTATCGGGGTGGTCACAATGGGTACTCCCATTGAAGCTCCATAATCAAAAGAATAAGGCATACCATATACTTTTACCAAATCAAAATGTACCAAGGCGCGAACAGATTTTGCCTGTGCATAGATGTTGTTCACATTTGCCTGATTCTTTTCGGCATCTGTTATTTTGTTATTTTCTACGGCTTCTATCAAACGGTTGGCACGGCGTAATACATTGTATTGTACATTCCACATGTTGGGAGCATCGTCAATGGTGTATTTCATTTCGTAACAACTGGAAGAGCGCATTCCTTGTGTACGTGCCTGCATGTCATCTCCCCGGACGTCACCATAGTAAAACATACGTGCGGCATAATACTGTGTATAGGTAGAGTTTCCCTGCAGACCATCATACATACCATACAAAGCGGTTTTTGCATCATTGTAATTTGTGATGGCAGAATTACTGGGAATACTATCTGATGGTGTCAGATCTAGCCAATCGTTTACACACGAAGTCAATGCAATGGTTGCCATCGTGAAAACTAGAGATTTATATATTTTTTTCATTTTGTTCTCTTTATTTTTTAGATTATATGTTGAATAAGATTTCTGGATAATGGAATTTTAATATCCTGTTTCTTATTCTGTATAAACTTTATAATTAATAAATTAGAATCCAACTTCTAAGCCAAATGTAATGGTTCTTAAAGCCGGTGTTTCAAATGTACATAGTCCATCAACGGGTGTTTCCGGATCAACATATAAACCATCTGATTTCCATGTCAACAGATTGTTTGCAGAAACGAAAGCCCTTAATTTGTTGATTCCCCACTTTTGAGATACTTTGGAAGGCATAGTGAAACCTAATGTGATATTTTTGATGCGCAAATGATCTGTAGACATCAACCAACGAGATGATGCGATATTAGTATTTCCATATGCAAACTGAGGTAATTTAGCATTATCGCCCGGTTTTTTCCAAGTGTCTTCTATTTTGTAATAAGCAGGTACGTTACCCAAATAATTATATGTACCTCCGTTAGATTGCAACCAAGTCGCATAGTCATAAGCATGGCCTCCTAATGAGTAGGTTAATGTCATATTGAAATCAATAAACTTCCAGCTTACAAAGTTTGTGAGACCACCCTGTACGGTAGGTTCAACTGATCCTATGATTGTTTTATTTGCTTGTGCGGAGTTGGTAGTTGTCTCTCTGCTTCCATCTTCTCCGTTTATATAATATAATTCTTTACCTGTTGCAGGATCAACTCCTGCATATTCATAAGCATAAATAGAATAGTATGGTTCCCCAATACGATGAATGGATACACCGCTAATCATTTCGTTCTGTTCACCATCCAACTTTGTTAATTTGTTTTTATTGTGGCTGATGTTGAATGTGGTAGTCCATGTCAAATTGTTGTTTTGAATATTCGTTGATTTGATTTCAAACTCAAATCCCCGGTTTCTCATTGAGCCTACATTCATCAATGTATTAGCAATACCACTCCCGTCAATAATGCCGGGTACAGCAGATATAGCTCTATCCATCAACAAGTCTTTAGTTTCACGATTGTACCATTCGAATGTTAAAGCCAGACGATTCCACAAAGTTAAGTCCAGACCTATATTTGTTGCATAGTTCTTTTCCCATTTCATATTAGGATTCTCGATACGATTTTCTGCAGAACCAGCTCCTTTATTATAATTGTATCCAAATCCGAAAACACCCAAATAACCATAATAATCAGATGGCTGTGTACCATTTACACCGTAAGAAGCACGTAACTTGGCATCAGTAATTACTTCTTTTATATTTTCCATGAAAGATTCACTGGTAATTCTCCACGAACCGGATACAGACCAAAAATCACCCCATCTGCTTTCTCTAGATAAACGTGAACTTCCGTCACGACGGAAACTGGCACTGAAATAATATTTATTTTCATAATCATAGTTCAAACGTCCTAGAAATGATGTCATACGATATCTTTGTACACTGCTGGATGCACGGGTATTACCTGCATTTTCTATTTCCGGCAGATAAGATGGATAGGTGTTTCCGTTAGCATATACATAATCATATTTGTAATCTTCTGTTTCAAAGCCAATTAAAGCGTCTAAAGTGTGCTTTTCTGCAATTACTTTGTTATATGTCAATTGAGTTTGGGTATTCAATTTCGCACGGTTTCCCATAACACGCTGGTAAACTCCATTAGAAGAACGTCCGTCATTTGAGCGGGGATCCCACCAAACACGTTCATTGTTTTGATTGAAATCATAACTGACTACCTCTTTTATGTTTAAGTTGTCCCAAATGTTCCATGTTGCAGAAAGAGAACCTAAAAAACGGTTTATTGTACTTCTGTTATAATTATAGGCTTCTGTTTGTATAGGATTGGCACCATTTAATGCCGGGAAGTTTGTGCTGAAAGAACCATCTTCATTATACGGATATGTAGAAGGAGAGGCAGTCATTGCATAGCACATGATGGGGCTGGCAAAACTGGTCCCTTCGTTGTTTACGTTTTGAGTGGAGTTGGTAAACATTGTGTTTGCCTCCAGTGTCAAACGATTGGCTTGATGAGTTACATTGGCACGTCCGGTAAAGCGTTCATAGCCGGAAACGTTTGTAATACCTTCCTGTTTAGTATAAGCAAAGGAAGTATAAAAACGTGTTTTTTCGCTTCCTCCTTGTGCGCTTACTTCATAATTTTGGTGACTTCCGTTGCGGAATAAGACGTCTTTCCAGTCTGTATAACCCGACCATGGTCTTGCGGCGAAGTCTTCAATATTCTTATCTGCGAAGGCTTTTGCAGCTGTTTCGTCATTACCATTGTTTAATGCATAGTTTGCAAGTCCCAGATGTAATATTTCACGTCTGTCTTCTCCATTTAAGATCGGACGGTAGTTAATGGCCATGTTGGAAAGTCCCCAATCTGCTCTTAAATTGATTTTTGTCTTGCCGGATGCCCCTTTTTTAGTTGTGATAACAATTACACCGTTGGCAGCACGAGAACCGTAAAGTGATGCAGCGGCGGCATCTTTTATCACGGTCATAGATTCGATATCGTTGCTGTTTAATGTAGCCATAAGGCTGTTACCTGAATCTGCGTATGAGAATTCACTAACATTGCCATTCAGCATAGGGACTCCGTCAATAACGTACAATGGCTCATTGCTGGCATTGATAGAACCCATACCACGAATACGTACAGAAGCGACAGCTCCGGGTTGTCCTGAAGTTGATGTAATTTGTACACCAGATACAGAACCCGCTAAACGATCCTGAACACTAACTGTAGGGATATCTTGTAATTTCTCTGTTGATACATTAGAGGCTGATCCTGTAAATGATGATTTTTTGAAATTACCATATCCTGTTACTACCACTTCTTCAAGCACTTCGGCATCCGACTTCAAAGTAATATTGACAGTCTGTTTTATAGCCACTTCTTGTGTAGCCATTCCGATAAAGGAAACTACCAAAGTCTTTGCAGAACTAACAAGACACAGAAAGTGCTTATAATCAAAAGATTAAAATTTATCGATTCTCTTTATTTACTCTGCGGGAATTACTTTAAACAAAGTTATGATAACCTTTTTTTCTACTTTTGTTCTACCTCAAAATTACTTTATACGATAAAAAAGTCTAATTGTGATAAATCTCATTATAATGATTGTATTATAATAAGATTATAATTTTTTTGCAAAAAAATGCCGGTAAAGATAGAAAAAGAGCAAAATACGGCGACAGGGCTGTAAAAAAGGCTTTTAGGTAAGTGTCGGCAGAAAAGGTAACGCCAACGGAAACCGGGAAAAAGCCAAATGAAACCGGAGTTGCGTTACCAAGTCATAACCGTTTTTCGTATCGTGCACAGGGCTGGAAAGGCGAATAAAACGGTTCGGCGAGGGCACGGGCTGCCATTTGAACGGCCTTTGCTGTAAGCAAAGGTAAACATTTTCGGAACACGCCTCGAAAAAAATGTGTCGGACGGTTCTTTTGCGTTGATACGCTGCGATTTGCATAACTACGAATAGCTCCATAGTTAATAGTTTTGTACCATTAAAAATGTGAGTTATGAGAAGTACATTCTGTGTGTTGTTCTACCTGAAAAGGAAGGACGTAAGAAAAGACGGTACGGTTCCCGTCATGGGACGTATCACCATCGACGGAGGCAAGCCCGCGCAGTTCAGTTGCAAGATGACGGTCGCTCCGTCGCTTTGGAATACCGAAACGGGACGTATGACGGGTCGGAGCGTCGCCGCGCAGGAGGCGAACAAGATGCTCGACGGCATCCGTGTAAAAATCAACAACCATTATCGTGAAATCGTGGATCGGGACGGCTTCGTTACGGCGGAGAAAGTCAAGAACGCCTTTTTAGGTCTGGAATACCGCCATGAGACGCTGCTGAAAGTTTACGAGCAGTTCAACAGCGATTTCGACAAGCTGGTGCAGGCCGGAATGCGTGCGAAATCCACGCAACAAAAGTACCTGACCGTTTACGACCACCTGAAACGGTTTCTCGAAATGCGCTACCACGTGAGCGACATCGCGCTGAAAGAGATAGCCCCCGCGTTCATCAACGACTTCGAGCTGTACCTGCGCACGGAGAACCATTGCAGCCACAACACGGTCTGGGTGTACCTTATGCCTCTGCGCAAGATGATAAGCATCGCCATAGAGAACGGCTGGCTTCTGCGCGACCCGTTCATCAAGCACGAGATCAGCATGGAGGAAACCGAGCGTGCGTTCCTGACGAACGAGGAGCTGAAAAGGTTGATGGACATGCGCTTCAAGAAACCCAAATACGAACTCGTGCGCGACCTGTTCGTGTTCTGCTGCTTCACGGGCTTGTCCTATTGCGAACTGTATAACCTCTCGGACGACAATATCCGCACGTATTTCGACGATCACGAGTGGATTCATATCTCCCGCCAGAAAACGACGGTCTTGTCGGAGGTTCAGTTGCTCGACATTCCCAAAATGATTTATGAGAAGTACAAGGGCATGGGCGAAGGCGGCAAGGTATTCCCCGTACCCAAATACAGCGCGATTTTGGGAACCATCAAAAAGATAATGAAGCTGTGCGGCATAGAGAAGGAGGTTACGTGGCATATCGGACGGCACACGATGGCCACGACGGTCTGCCTGTCGAACAACGTGCCTATCGAAACGGTCAGCTCGATTCTGGGACACAAGAATATCCGCACGACGCAGATTTACGCCAAAATCACGAAAGAGAAAGTCAAAAAGGACATGACCGCCCTCGCCGCGCAGTTGAACGCCATCGAGGAATTTGCGGGAGTAGCCATTTAATCGACACGGTATCGACCATTCAAATAAAGAAGATATGAAAAGGGACACAATCAGGATAGAAGGAAAAGCGATCCGCGTAACGGGCAGCGAGGTATGGATGACGCTGCCGGAAATAGTCGAACTGTTCGGCACGACCGCCGGAGCGGTCTATGCAGGTATCAAGGCCGTCCTAAAAGAAAACGCCCTGCATGATTACGAAGTCTGCAAATGTATCCGTCTGGACAGCGGCAACAGCGCGGACGTGTATAACATGGAGGTCGTCATCGCCCTCGCGTTCCGGCTGGACACGTATCCTGCGGCGGCGTTGCGCAGTTGGATCGTGCGCAAGGCGACGACACCCGTGCGGACGGCGCCCCCGATCATCCTCCGATACGGGGATGGAGTCTTGAACTGAAAAAACGGCGGGCAGGCTTTCGGGCTTGTCCGCCGTTCGTTTTACGGAATGGCCTTGCGGTAATTGTCCGTCAGGAGCTTCTCGATGTCGGTCTCCCGATAGAGGACTTTGCCGCCGAACACGATATAGGGTATCTTGCGCTCGGTGCGGTATTCCTGCAAGGTGCGGCGGCTGACTTTCAGCAGGGAGATCACCTCCTTGTCCGTGAGGTATCTCTCGCCCGCGAACGGAGGCCGGAAGCCCTCCATGAGCCGCTCCGCGTCTTTCGTCCCTTTTTTCAGGGCGTGCAGCAACGAGGCGACACGCCCGTCGTCTGCCGTAATCACTCGGTCATCGTTCATATATCTGTGGATTTAGTGGATTGGTATTTCCATTCAGGTATCCTCCCGCGCTGATTGTGGCAAGGCGGCCTCTTTCAACAGCCGCTCCACCTCCTCCGGCCTGTAAAAAAACTTGCGGTTCACCTGCGCGAAGGCAATCTTCCGGCTGTCGCGCAAGGTCTGCAAGGTTCGCGGGCTTATGCGCATCAGGCGGCAGACCTCCTGCCCGTCGAGCCATTTGCTTTCTCGTTTGTCGCTGCAACGGCGGCACAATTCCCCGACCTTTCCCGCAAGCGTCTCCGCAGCGGCGAGCAACGCCTCGAATGTTTTCTTTTCTATGATAACTATTTCCATGTCCTTCGATTTTTAAGATTTGCGGCAAATCTACTCAATCCCTCCGCATCTGCCTACTGTTAGGGGCTTCTGGCAGCTTGTGGCGTCCGTTTGGCACTCTCTGGCTCTCCCGAACGCCACAAGCTGCTGATTTATTTTCATTTATCATATATATACTAAACGATGCGCCTCGCAGCAAAGCGCCACCTTTGCCCGTGAAACAAAAAACAAAGGTTATGGAAATCATCACGATGGAAAGTTCCGCCTACAAGGAGCTGGTGGAAAAGATAGATAAGATAGCCGGATATGTCCGCGACAGCGAACGGGAGAAGAAGAAACCCGACGCGGACGTGTGGCTGTGCAACGAGGAGGTCATGTCGCTGCTGGGCATCAGCCGCCGCACGCTCCAACGCCTTCGGGACAGCAAGCGCATCCGCTACGCGATTTTCAGGGGTGCGTGCCGCTATCATTTTTCAGAGGTGTCGCGTCTGGTCGAGGAGTCGATCGTCGCGTGCGACCCGCAGAGGCTGGAAGATTTCAGACGTAATTATCTGCTCCGCACGGGCAGCCAAAGGAAGAAAGGGTAAGCGTATGGGACTGCTGGAAACGGAAACATTCGAGCTGTGGATGTCGAAAATCATGGAGCGTTTCGACCGCCACGAGCAGATGCTCTCGAAGCTCGCGGGCAAGGAGATCAAGGAGGTGAAATATCTGGACGGGGAACGGCTGCTGGACAATCAGGACTTGTGCCAGCTCTTGCAGGCGAGCAAACGCTCGCTGCAACGCTACCGCAGTTCCGGCACGCTGCGCTACCAGATGCTATGGCATAAAATCTATTACAAGGAATCGGACGTGCAGGAGTTCCTGAAAAATCATTTCGACGAGTTCAGGGGCTGCCGCAAGGTGGAAAAGAAGCAAGTCTGAACGCCAAAGGCTGCCAGACGGACGCCACAAGCTGCCACCTGCGGCGCGAGCCATTGCCGCCGCACTCCGTACCGCTAAATTCGCGGCACATCCATTCAGGTACAATTAAATATCAATCAGTTATGGAACGAAAGAAAAAAGAACAGGACGTTCTGGTCGTCAGGGACGAGCAGACGGGCGAAATCGGCGTCGTCGCGGGTTTGAAGCGCGACGGCACGCCGAACATGAAAGCCGCCGGAGCGGAACACGCGCAGGATTTTCTGCGCTTCGACCGTCATGGCGACGTATTGGACAACTTCTTCTCCAATTTCTTCCGGCAATGTATGCACCCCAAGCGGTTCTCCTTCTACCGAGTAGCGACGGAGGGTCTCGAAAACGTGCTTACGGTCATCAAAGAGATGCTGAAGAAGCCGGACGAGTACCGCGATGTTCTCGCGGCGCACCGTGTCGATACGACCAAGTATGAACAGCAGGCCGAGCAGATGCGGCAGGAGGCGCAGCAGGAGACGGCTCGAAGCGTCGCGGAGGAAACGCCCGATGGTACCGGCGGGCATCGGGAGGGCGATGCCGAAAGCCAGTCCGCCGAAACGGAGCAGCAGGCTCCCGACGAACGGGGCTACAAGCCTATCGACGACAGCCGCCTCGACCGCACAGAGGTCGCCGAACGCTGGGGCATCGACCTCGCGGCGTTGGAGCAGTCGGGCGATCTGGAACGTATGCGCAACTACGGCAAGTCGCGCCTTATCGACTGCAACCCCGAAATCGGGGGTATCCGCGTCCCGATGCAGGCGCGGCTGTCGCTTCGGGAGAATCCCGACGGCACGGTGTCGCTCGTGCCGCACCCGATACGCCGTGCGCCGAACTACGACGAGTACCTGAACGTCAAGTTCACGCCGGAGGATCAGGAACACCTGAAAAAGACGGGCAATCTCGGACGTGTGGTAGAGGTCGTCGATCCGGCGACGGGCGAGCTGCTCCCCTCGTTCGTCAGTATCGACCGCATCACCAACGAAACGGTGTCCGTTCCGGTCAGGGAGATCAACATTCCCCACGAGGTGCTGGGCGCGGCGCTGGACGACAAGCAGCAGGCGGCACTTGCCAGAGGCGAGGGTGTGTACGTGGAGGGCATGACCTCGAAGAACAACGGCAAGGTGTTCGATGCCACGATCCAAATCAACGCCGACAGGCGGGGGCTGGACTTTCATTTCGGCGAGAGGAAACAGCAGCAACGTCAGGAGCGGACGCAGGCGGCAGAAGACGGGAAGCAGGAGAAGCCGCGCAAGCTGCGTATCGGGAACACCCTGCTCCAAAGGCCGATTACCGACGAAATCAAGAAAGGCTGGGAGCAGAACAAATGGGTCTATATGGAGGGGCTTATCGACAGGAAAGGAAAGCCTTTCAATGCCTACGTGCGTCCCAACCACGAACGCGGCAAATACGATTTCTCCCGCAAGCGACCGGAAGAATCGCAAATCCATGAAATCAAGCCCGACAACGCATCCCGCACACAGGTAGCGGTCAATTCGGAGGGCAAGACCCACGAGGCGACCAAGCACGTGGGCGAACCGCTGCAACGGGGACAAACCGCACCCGCCAACGAGGAGCAGCAGCGCAGGCAGCAGAGCGCGAACAGACCCCGAATGAAGATGTAGCTATGGCGGCCTTCATCCTTCTGCTGTTCTTCTGCCTTGTCTGCGGCGCGGGCGGTTACGCCCTGCGGCGTGTCGATCGGCAGGCCGTCGATGAAGAAAACGCGCGGTATTACACCGCCGACGGGTATCACATCTATTACGACCGTAAAATCCTGCGCCGCCTGTACGGTGAGGAAGACTGCGGCGAATGAAACGAACGAATGAATCAACCGGGGCATCAGCCCCACCCACTAAATCCACAGTAAAACAAATCGAATATGAAAACGATCATTGCAGAAAAACCGAGCGTGGCGCGGGAGATCGCCCGCATCGTGAAGGCCACCCGACGGGAGGCCGGCTATCTGACCGGAAACGGTTATAACGTAACTTGGGCGTTCGGCCACCTCGTGCAGCCCGCCCTGCCGGACGGCTACGGCATCAAGGGCTTCCACCCCGACAACCTGCCCATCATCCCTCCGGTGTTCAAACTGATCCCCCGTCAGGTCAAGAGTGAGAAAGGCTACAAGCCCGACAGCGACGCGGAGGCGCAAATCAAGGTCATCGCCCGCCTGTTCCGCGAGAGCGAGCGTATCATCGTGGCGACGGATGCGGGGCGCGAGGGCGAGCTGATCTTCCGCTACCTGTACGAGTACATCGGCTGCGCCACGCCGTTCGACCGCCTCTGGATCAGCTCGCTGACGGACACCGCCATCCGCGAGGGGCTGGAAAGGCTCGAATGCGGCAACAAGTACGACAACCTCTACTACGCGGCCAAAGCCCGCAGCGAAGCCGACTGGCTGGTGGGCATCAACGCCACGCAAGCCATCACGGTAGCCGCCGGACGCGGCACGTATTCGCTCGGACGGGTGCAGACCCCCACGCTGGCGATGGTCTGCGAACGCTTCTGGGAGAACAGGCGTTTCACGCCCGAAACCCTTTGGCAGACGCATTTCTCTACCGCCGGAGGAGAAGACGGCGCGGCCGTGAAATTCTCCTCCCGCGAGAAGTGGAAAGAGAAACGACCCGCGACGGAGGCTTACGAGGCACTCAAAGGAGAGGGTACGGCGCGGATCACGAAGGTCGAGCGCAAGGAAACCGTGCAGGACACGCCCCTGCTGTACGACCTGACGACGCTGCAAAAGGAGGCGAACGCCAAGCACGGCTTCACGGCGGAAAAGACGCTCTCCATCGCGCAGAAGCTCTACGAGGCGAAGCTGATCACCTACCCCCGCACGGGCAGCCGCTACATCCCCGAAGATGTCTTCGACGGGATTCCGGCCTTGCTGCTCACGCTCAAAGGCAACCCGACGTGGGGCGAACGCCTCGCCCTCGTGGGAGAGCCTACGCGCCGGAGCGTGGACGCGGCGAAAGTAACCGACCACCACGCGCTGCTTACGACGGGCATGAAGCCTAAAAACCTGCTGCCCGACGAGCAGACCCTCTACGACATGATCGTCGGGCGTATGCTGGAAGCCTTCTCGGACAAATGCGTCAAGGACGTAACGACCGTCGTGGCGGAGTGCGGCGGTACGGAATATACCGTAAAAGGCGCGATCGTCCGTCAGGCGGGCTGGCGCGGCGTGTATAACGAGGAGACGGAGGACACCGTGCTGCCCGCATGGTCGGAAGGCACGGAGCTGCCCGTCGCGGCCTGCTCGATGACCGAGGGCAAGACCAAGCCCAAACCGCTGCACACCGAAGCGACGCTGCTGGCGGCAATGGAGACCGCAGGCAAGGATGTCGAGGACGAGGAGGTGCGGCAGTCGCTCAAAGAGTGCGGTATCGGCACTCCGGCCACCCGTGCCGCCATCATCGAGACGCTCTTTTCACGGGAGTACATGGTGCGTCAGAAAAAGTCGCTCGTGCCGACGGAAAAGGGGCTGGCTCTCTATTCGGTGGTCAAGACGATGCGCATCGCCGACGTGCGCATGACGGGCGAATGGGAGGCCGCGCTCGCCAAAATCGAACGCGGCGAGCTGCGCGATGAGACGTTCCGCAAGGAGATCGAGGCGTACACCGCCGAAATCACGACCGAGCTGCTGACCTGCGGCAAGCTGTTCGCGCCGTCGGCTTCGGAGTGCCTCTGCCCCAAGTGCAAGACGGGACGGATGCAGTTCTTCGGCAAGGTCGTGCGCTGCAACAACCCTGCCTGCGGGCTTCCCGTGTTCCGCGTGAAAGCCGGAAAGACGCTCTCCGACGCGGAGATCACGGAGCTGCTGGCCAACGGCCGCACCGGAGTAGTCAAGGGCTTCAACAGCAAGCAGGGCAAGAAGTTCTCGGCAGTCGTGGCCTTCGACGGGGAGTTCAACACCATTTTCGAGTTCCCGGAGGCCGCCCGAACGGAGAAATCCACAAAACGAAGAAAATAATGCGTATATTTGCCCCTAAATTCACGGATTTGAATTGTTCTTCCGCTCCGACGGTCGATACCGATTTATTTTCTGTGGATTTAGTGGGTGGCACTCGGCGGGGACGTCGAGTGCCTTTTCTTCATCTTCCTTTTTATCCGATAATCCACTAAATCCATAGAATTATGAATAAGATGAACAAGCCTGCGGAGTTATCCTACTACGGGCTTTACTTGCTGTCCCACCTCAAAGAGAACCATCCCGACAAGGCGGGCGACGCGGCCTTCATCGAGGTACGCGCCGACCATGCCGCCGACGTGTACGAACGTGCGCGTCTGGATGGCTACCTGCCCGAAGGGGCGCACGAGCTGGCGATGGCCGCCCTGCTGGAAGGGCTGCACTTTTCCAAGTACAACACTGTCATAGAGGTACTCTGGAACGAATGCGCGGACGAAGTGCCGCAAAGCGAGGCTCCCGCCGCCGCGCTGAAACTGTTACCCTATTTGGAGGGCGTCTTCGCCCGCTACCCGCTCTCGGACGACTTCGCCTACTCGCCCGAATACGAGCAGCTCTGCACGGAACTTACGGGGGCTATCCTAATCTCGTTGGAAGAGAATGGCCTTTAACCGTAAAGCCAAGCTGCGCGACAACATCGAGGCGATACGGACGGCTTTCGAGTTGGGCAAGGCAGGACGGGCGGCCACTCCCCAAGAGAGGGAGCGGCTCGCCCGCTACTGCGGTTTCGGGGGACTGAAATGTATCCTCAATCCCGCCGCCTCGCTGACCGATGCCGTCCAGTGGGCGAAATCCGACCTCGACCTGTTCCCGCAGACGATGGAGCTGCACCGTCTGATCCGTGAGAACAGCGCCAGCGAGAACGAATACAAGCGTTATATCGACAGTCTGAAAAGCTCCGTGCTGACGGCGTTCTATACCCCGTCGGCGGTAACGGAGGCTCTGGCCGACGTGCTGCACGACTATAATGTGCGTCCGCTCCGCCTGCTGGAACCCTCGGCAGGGCACGGAGCGTTCATCGGGGCGTTCGCGCGGAAGGACGCCGCCGTCGATGTCATGGCCTTCGAGAAAGACCTCCTGACGGGTAAAATCCTCTCCTGCCTCTATCCCGACAAGAAGATACGGACGGAGGGGTTCGAGCGCATCGAGAAACCTTTCGACGGCTATTTCGACGCGGCGATTTCCAATATCCCGTTCGGCGACATGGCCGTCTTCGATCCGGCCTTCTCCGCAAGCGAGGCTCCCGCACGCCGCATGGCGACGAAGGCCATACACAACTACTTTTTCCTCAAAGGGCTGGATGCCGTCCGCGACGGCGGTATCGTGGCGTTCATCACCTCGCAGGGCGTGCTGAACTCCCCGCAAAACGAAGCGATACGGCTCGAAATGATGGAAAAGGCACGTCTGGTTTCCGCTATCCGTCTGCCGAACAACCTCTTTACCGACAATGCCGGGACGGAGGTGGGCAGCGACCTTATCGTCCTGCAAAAAGACACCCGCAAAGAGGGGCTGACCGAAGATGAAAGGCTGTTTACCCGAACGGGGACGCTGCGCGGCGTAAGCACCAACAGCTATTTCATCGAGCACGAGGAACAAATCGTCTGCACGAGCGCGGAGCTGGACACCGACCCCTACGGCAAGCCCGCAATGGTCTATCGGCACGAGGGCGGCGCGGAAGGCATCGCGGACAGCCTGCGCGGGCTGCTCGACCGGAACCTGCACGCACGTCTGGTCATGCGCCTCTACTCCGGCGGCATTCGGGACGCACGGCTGAAAGAGGAGCAGGCGGCGAAGGTACGGGCGGCGGAACCGACCCTGCGAACGGAGGATGCAGGGCTGGCTGCCGCATCGGAGAATACCCCTCGGACAGAAGCGGCACGCGCGTCCGCACCGACAAGAGAGGAGAAACCCGAAATAGAGCCTCCGATAATGACCCTTTACGACCTGTTCGGCTTCACGGCGGAGGAAGTGCGCATCGCCCAGACGGGCGGCAAGCCCCGCCGCCGGAGCAACCGCCCCAAGATGGTTCAACCCCGTCAACCGTCGCTGTTCGATGCGCCGACGCAAACGGCGGCGGCGACCACCCAAGAGGAACGGACGGCGCACGGTTCCGCTGAATCCGCACCCCGTCCCGCCTATCCCGTCGAGAACGGTTTCAAGGCGGACTTGAACCGTCGCATCACCGACATCGAGCGGCAGATGCGCGAGGAGGCGAAGCTCTCGGCAGAAGAAAGGCAGCGCAGGCACGAGGAGGAGATGCAGCCCCGACCGTTCGACGGATTATTGGAACCGCACCTGAAAGAAGGTTCGTTCGTCAGGGTGAACACCGCAGGCGTGCGTTATCAGGTCGGCTACCTGAAAGACGTTACCCGCTACGGGGCAACGTTCCATCCGCTCGATTTGGGCAAGGAACAGCGGGAGAAAATTGCGGCATATATCTCGGTGCGGGACGCTTACGAGCGGCTCTATACTTATGAGGCCGAATATCACGATGAAGGGTCGGCGCAACGCAAGGCGTTGAACGCCCGCTACGACGAGTTCGTCGCGCGTTACGGCAATCTGAACGCCAAAGCGAACGTCAAGCTCCTTATGATGGACGCTTCGGGGCGCGACATCCTCGCCATAGAACGGGCGGAGGACGGGCGGTTCGTCAAAGCCGACATCTTCGACCATCCGGTGGCGTTCTCGCTCAACGGGATTACGCACGTCGATACGCCCGAAGAAGCCCTGTCCGCATCGCTCAACCGTTACGGCGGCGTGAACCTCGACTACATGGAATCCTTGTCGGACAGCAGCCGCGAGGAGCTGATCGACGCGCTGAAAGGGCGTATTTTCTACAATCCGCTGGCCGGAGGGTACGAGATCAAAGACCGCTTCATCGCGGGCAATGTCGTCGATAAGGCGGAGCGTATCGAGGCGTGGATGGCCGAGAACCCGCACGGCGAGCGCGAAAAGGAGGCTCTTGCAGCTTTGCAGGAGGCCACGCCGCGCCCGATTTCGTTCGACGAGCTGGACTTCAACCTCGGCGAGCGGTGGATACCGACGGGGATTTACGCGGCCTATGCCTCCTACCTGTTCGGTACGGACGTGAGGATCGGTTTCTCGGAGAGCATGGACGAATATTCGGTCAAGTGCGGCGTGAAGAACGCCAAGATTCTCGACCAATACTGCGTCAAGGGCTATTACCGCAATTACGACGGTATCGCCTTGCTGAAACACGCCCTCGTGAACACCGTCCCCGACATGAGCAAGAGTATCGGCAAGGACGAGCACGGCAACGACATCAAGGTACGCGACAGCGAGGGCATACAGCTCGCCAACGCCAAAATCGACGAGATCCGCAACGGCTTCGTCGAGTGGCTCGCGGAGCAGTCGCCGGAGTTTCAGAAAAGGCTCGCGGACATGTATAACCGCAAGTTCAACTGTTACGTTCGTCCGCAGTACGACGGCTCGCACCAGACCTTTCCCGACCTCGACCTGAAAGCCCTCGAACGGCGTTTCGGCATCAAGGACGTGTACCAGAGCCAGAAGGATTGTATCTGGATGCTCAAACAGAACGGGGGCGGCATCTGCGACCACGAGGTCGGCACGGGCAAGACGCTGATCATGTGTGTCGCGGCGCACGAGATGAAGCGGCTGGGGCTGGCGCACAAGCCGATGATTATCGGCCTGAAAGCCAACGTCGCGGAGATCGCCGAGTGCTATCGCACCGCCTATCCGAACGCGAAGATACTCTACGCCTCGGAAAAGGACTTCTCGCCTGAAAACCGCGTGCGGTTCTTCAACAACATCAAGAACAACGACTACGACTGCGTCATCATGTCGCACGACCAGTTCGGCAAGATACCGCAGTCGCCCGAATTGCAGCAACAGATTTTACAAGCGGAGTTAGACACGGTGGAGGAGAATCTCGAAGTTCTGCGCAGTCAGGGCAAAGAGGTTTCCAAAGCGATGCTGCGGGGGTTGGAGAAGCGGAAAATCAACCTTTCCGTCAAGCTCGAAACCATCGCCCACGCCATCAAGTCGCGCACGGACGATGTGGTGGACTTCAAGCAGATGGGCATCGACCATATCTTCGTGGACGAGAGCCACCAGTTCAAGAACTTGATGTTCAACACGCGCCACGACCGCGTGGCGGGGCTGGGCAATCAGGACGGCAGCCAGAAGGCGCTCAACATGCTTTACGCCATCCGAACCATTCAGGAGCGGACGGGAAAGGATTTGGGCGCGACGTTCCTCTCCGGTACGACCATCAGCAACTCGCTGACGGAACTGTACCTGCTGTTCAAGTACCTGCGCCCGAAGGAATTGGAGCGGCAGAACATCAATTCGTTCGACGCATGGGCGGCCATCTTCGCCAAGAAAACGACGGACTTCGAGTTTTCGGTAACGAACAACATCGTGCAGAAAGAGCGCTTCCGCTACTTTATCAAAGTGCCGGAGCTGGCGCAGTTCTACAACGAGATCACGGACTACCGCACGGCGGAGGACGTAGGCGTGGACAGGCCGCAGAAAAACGAGATACTGCATAATATCCCGCCCACGCCGCAGCAGGAGGAGTTCATCGAGAAGCTGATGCAGTTCGCGCAGTCGGGCGACGCCACGATACTCGGACGCGACAAGCTCTCGGAGACCGAAGAAAAGGCCAAGATGCTGATCGCAACGGACTACGCCCGCAAGATGGCGCTCGACATGCGGCTTATCGACCCCGACCTGTACGAAGACCACTCCGACAACAAGGCGAGCCACTGCGCGAAAATGATTGCGGAGTATTACCACAAATACGACGCGCAGAAAGGTACGCAGTTCGTCTTCTCGGATTTGGGGACGTTCCAGCCGGGGCAGTGGAACGTGTACAGCGAGATCAAACGCAAGCTCGTGGAGGATTACGGCATACCCTCCTCGGAGATACGTTTCATTCAGGAATGCAAGAACGAAAAAGCTCGCAAGGCCGTCATCGACGCGATGAACGAGGGACGGGTGCGGGTGATCTTCGGCTCGACCTCCATGCTCGGAACGGGCGTAAACGCGCAGAAACGGGCGGTGGCGGTGCATCATCTCGACACCCCGTGGCGACCCTCCGACCTCGCGCAGCGCGACGGGCGTGCCGTGCGCAAAGGCAACGAGATAGCCAAGTTCTTCGCCGGAAATAATGTCGATGTAATCATTTATGCCGTCGAAAAGTCACTCGACAGCTACAAGTTCAACCTGCTGCACTGCAAGCAAACCTTCATCTCGCAGCTCAAAAGCGGCGCGATGGGTGCGCGTACCATCGACGAGGGGGCAATGGACGAAAAATCGGGCATGAACTTCTCCGAATACATGGCTATTCTTTCAGGGAACACGGATTTGCTCGACAAAGCCCGTCTGGAAAAGAAGGTCGCGGCGTTGGAGAGCGAACGCAAGACGTTCCACAAGGCCAAGAGTGCCTCCTCGTGGAAATTGGAGGACTACACCAAGAAGCTCGCGCATAACAACGACTGCATCGTCAAGATGACCGCCGACTACGAGGCGTTCCTCGCGCGGGTACAGACCGACAAGGAGGGCAACAAACTCAACGCCGTGCGGCTCGACGGTTTGGAAGCGACAGACCACAAGAGCGTCGGGACACGCTTGCAGGAGATCGCCAAGAATGCCACGACGGGCGGCGAATACGTGCGTATCGGCGAGCTGTACGGTTTTCCGCTGCTCGTAAAGACCGAACCGCAGTTGAAAGACGGCAAGGAGGTAAAACTGAACCGTTTCTTCGTGGAGGGAGCGTTCAAGTACACCTACAACAACGGGCAGATAGCGATGGCCGACACCAAAGCGGCCTCGATGAACTTCCTGAACGCGCTGGAACGCATACCCAAGCTCGTGGAGCAGTACAAGGCGCAGAACGTAACCTACGAGCGGGACATTCCGATTTTGCAGGAAACGGTCGGCGGCGTATGGAAGAAGGAGGACGAGTTGAAGGCGTTGAAAGCGGAGGTTGCGGCGTTGGAGCGCAAGATACAGCTTACGCTCGCACCGCCCGCACCCGAAGCCGGACAGGAACAGACCGACGGCGTGCAGCAGGAGGGCGGACAACGGGAACAGCAGCCGGAGGTCGTCAGACGCGGTACGGATACCGATTCGGAGGATTTTATCCGCAGCCATGTCCTCGTCGTAAGACCGGGTATGCAGCGGGAAACCTCGCACCATCAGGGAATGAAAATATAGGGAATCATCCCGATTCATCCAGCCGGAGCATTCGATATGTTCCGGCTGTTTTTGTCTCCGGACAACGGTTCGGGACAGGATAATCGTTAAAAGATGAAATATTTCATTATCATTATTTTAATGGTTCGACTAATTTATGAGAATATTTAGATGTTTAAGAAAAGTAGAAAAACATTTTTTGAAGAAGTTTTTGAGGACAAACGAGATATCTTTACATAACCTTATTGGACGTAAGGGTTATCATATATGTAATACGGGTTATAATAGCATCGTTATAAAACACATGTTTTTCATCTTTTTAGCCTACCTTTGTAGTGCTAATATTTATAAAAGGAACAACCATGAGAAAGAATTTTGGAGCAAAACCCTTGAGTTATCCACAAAACGTATTTATCATAGGCACGTATGATGAAAACGAATCACCCAATGCCATGAATGCAGCTTGGGGCGGTATCAGCGAGATGGAAGAAATCAGTTTATGTCTTAGTGAAAATCATAAGACTGTAAAAAACATCTTGAAGCGTAAAGCTTTCACTGTCAGTATGGGAGATGCCGAACATGTTGTTGCATGCGATTATGTCGGCATAGTATCTGCCAATAAAGTACCGGATAAGTTTGCACGAGCCGGATTTCATGCGACAAAATCAACTTTGGTAGATGCTCCGCTCATCGATGAGTTTGCCGTCGCTTTGGAATGCCGGTTGAAGGACTACAATCCGGAAACTTGCATATTGCGGGGAGAGATAGTGAATGTGAGCGTGGATGAGCGTGTCCTCGATGAAAACGGGAATGTAGATATCGCCAAAGTAGCACCTATCATTTATGATCCATTCAACAACGATTATCTAAAGATCGGTGAGAAAGTCGGAAAAGCCTACTCGGACGGGAAACGCCTGAAGTAGAACCTGTCATAAAATTCAAAGTATAAAAAGCAGTTTTGAACCTTTGAAGAACAAAATTCAAAACTGCTTTTATTCATTAGTTTAGGAACATAAAAAAACAACTTGCAATAGCCCTACTATAAAAACATGCTGTTTTTTCAGCGGATTATTTCATCTTTGCCTATTCATTCCTAAACATCAGTCAGTAAGGTATTCATAAATAATCTTCTCGCTGTGGTGTGAATACATCTACGACTTCACCGCCTTCCAGCACCTCAAAGGAGTGCGGCATATTGCCCGGAATGGCATAACTGTCGCCTGCATGAAGCAACACGTCGATTTCTTCCTCCGGTGTCTCCACCTTCAGCCGGTATTCGCCCGATATGACATACCCGCATTGTTCGTGCGGATGTTGGTGGGTGGTGGCGAAATTACCTTTTACATAGTTCATCTTCGTTACCATCGACTTCTCGCCGACAGCAAGTGAATCGAGCGACACGCCTTTGAAAACCTTTTTCAAGGCATTTTCTTTCCGTACTACGATTTTTTTCTCCATGTTTTTTCTTTTCAAATTAGACATTCTTTCATTATTTGTTTTCGGTCTGTCCTCCTCATGAGGACTACGACATAATTCTGCTACACTCAAAACGAATAATTTGCTCAACATATCTGTTTGTATTGAAACTGATTATGTATTAGCGAATAAGCAGTCAGAGATAGATTACAGCCTCCGAAAAGAGCACGCACCGACCGCCGAGTATCACCTTATTATTTGAATAACGGCAATGCAATGTGCCGCCGCGTGGCGATGCCTGACGGGCTGTCAGTTCCTCTTTTTGTAGTTTCTCGCTCCAATACGGGACGATATGGCAGTGTCCCGACCCGCATACGGCATCCTCCGGAACACCGCATTTCGGAGCGAAAGTCCTGCTGACGCAATCGCAGTCCTTGCCTTTGGCAGTTATGTGGAACAAAAGCCCGTCATAACTCGCTATCTCGTTCAAGTCCGGCGAGACCGCCTTAACATCCTCGGCCGAGGGCAGCACGCACAGCATATCCCGCCCCATGAAGGTTTCCACTGGCTCCACACCGATTGCTTTTACGATCGATGCCGGTGCGGAAACGGGAGTGAGGCCGAAAGCGGGCAGTTCGATGTAAAAGACACCTTCTTTGTTGATTGCCGTCAGACGACCGCTTCGGGTCGAAAATGCAATGTCGGTTTTTCCGGCATCGAGGCAGGATGCCACCACATAGGCAGCAGCCATCGTCGCATGTCCGCACAGGTCGATTTCTCCATTCGGCGTAAACCACCTCAATCCGTAGGTATCTTCTGCCGGGACAAGGAATGCCGTTTCGGACAGGTTGTTTTCCGATGCTATCTTTTGCATCAGTTCATCGGGAAGCCATTTTTCAAGTACGCAGATGGCAGCCGGATTGCCCTCGAATGTTCTCTCTGCAAACGCATCGACAATGTATTGTTCGATTTTCATATCGGTAAATAGGTTTAAGTCATTTCAATATAAGTTCCATCTGGATATTTCCGCGTTCGTATGCCGGATGGTACTCCGCAAGCTCCCTGAACCCTAATTTCCTGTATGTATGGATGGCAGGTCTGAGCAGGGTGTTGCTTTCGAGAAACAGGGCTTTCGCTCCCGTCTCCTTTGCTTTTTCTATGGCGGCTTTGCAGAGTATCGTCCCGATGCCTTTGCCCTGCGCTTCGGAACAGACGGCAAGTTTCGCCAGCTCATAGTCATACTTCGGGTCGTCCATCTTGCAGAGGGCGCATACGCCGACAGGCGTTTCCTTGTAGGTCGCCACGAAAATGAACCCGCCCTTGTCGATGATGTATTCCTGCGGATGGTCGAGGTAGTCCAAATCGTGCGGCTCCACTTCCCAATGTTGCTTAATCCAATCCTCGTTCAGCGATTTGAACAGTTCCTTGTGGCACGGCTCGTAGGGAATGACCGCTATGTCCGCTTTCTCACGTATTTTCCGCGCCTCCTTCACCCGTTGCAGCAGGCTCTTTTCTGCGAGCAGACGCTCCCACTCGTCGATGGCACGCCAAAGGTCGTGGGCTGCTTCCCGGCACACGCTATCGACGGCACTGCCTACGTCATCGCACGTTTCCCTAATGGAAGCCGCCATCCCGATACCTTTCTCGGAAAGGCGCACGAGATTGCACCTGCCGTCGGAATGCTCCGTATTGTCGGCTATCAGTCCGTGGGCTTTCATATCCTTCACTATGTTGCTTACCGAGGGGTGTGAATGTCCGATTTCGTGGGCAATGGACGTGACGGTCTTTGCCTCGCCACCCACCAGCACAAAGAAAACCGGAAACCATTTCGGTTTGAAATCGTTTCCGTACAGACGGTATATATCGGCAGCATCTGCTGTGAGGCGGTCTGTAAGCAGTCGCAATCTGCTGCCTATTGCCATCTTACCTGTTTTGTCGAAAAAATCCATAATTCATATATGTTATGTAAAACGTAATTAGTTACGCAAATATATGGATAAAATTAATTCCTACAAAATGAATAACAGATTATCTGGAAAATATGTGAGAATTTGAATATGGCACACATTTTCCACCTAATATTATCCGGTCATTTTGTTTTCAGAAACATAGGCAATTCTATATATATCCTTTTCCTTGACAGCTTTTAATGTACCGCTTTATGTTTAGAATATGATGCTTGTTTTTGTCGGCTCAACAAATAGCCGCCGGATTTCCTCCGAACACCTTGTCTGTAAAGACATTGACAATAAATTAAGCGATATTCTTTTCCATTTTCATGCTGGTTCTCACATGACGGTTATCCATACATCTGTCAAATTGTTTTAACCATTTGCAAGTCGGTTCTTTGGTAATGCGAGTTCTTCAAGGGAATTTCGGTAAATCCTTTTTTGTGATACAAGCGGACTGCGGCTTCGAGTTTTTTACTCGTATCCAGAAACAGTTTCCTTACGCCCTTCGATTTCGCTGTCTCAATAATTGCATCGACAAGTCTTTCTGCAATGCCGTTACGTCTATATTCCGGACTGACACTGAGTTTTGACATCTCCCAAATTTTCTCTTGGGGGTGAAATACAAGTGCACACACTCCCGCTACTACATTGTTGTCCGTATCTAACGCTATCAATATCTCACCTCCTGTCTCAATGTAAGCGGCGGCTGGATTAGCAAACAGTTTTTCATCAGACGGTTCTATCCAAAAATACTCGTTAAGCCACGATTTTGTAAGTTCGACAAATTTGTCTTTATATTCCTCTTTATATGGTTCAATTTGAATGTTCATTGTTGTTATATTATTGTTTAAGTTTAACGAGCAGGCACATTGTCCGCCCGTCAAATAGTAATGCTTTCTCCTCAATTTCACACGATATTCCTCCATGACGGGGGTATCTGATATATCCTGCCGAATATGCTACAAGAAACATTCAGTCGGAATCGGTTTATTGGAATTTCGGTCGAAATACGGATTCTTTGATGCAGCGGCCAACGCTATGGCTATGATTTGACTACATCCTTCCAACCATCCCAATGACAAAGAAGCCCAACCAGCAGAAAACATCACACGCGAATCTACACGTAAATCGGCTGCAACGGAGCAGGCAGAGCCGACAGCAATGCCTAAATCAATGGAGTTAAACGCGCAGGGCACTTCCGAAGGTTTTTCCCAACAATTATTGTAACCGCAGTATTTACAATTTGTTCCAACCGGCTTGTTTCGGGTTCCTATAAGTAAAACAGCCTCTCCCTGCAAAATGTTATCTGCGTCACGTAAAAGCAACTTAATGCCGCTCTTTTCCGATTTCTGACGCATTGCCTGCGCCAATATGTCTAAATCATGCCGCTCTTCTACCAGCATTATTTCCATAATATCCGCTCCTTTGCCTTTTGGAGCGGTACGAGCCGCTGTCATCATGCGATATGCGGCATCTACAACTAATTTATGACGTAAGTCCCGTTCGTTTAATACCATAATTATTTTAAGAAAAGAGGAAATTGACTTGTAAAGCCAATTTCCCTCTTTTCGGATTACTGATTAATAAATCAAATAGCACCTCTCTTGTAAACACCGTCCAAGAAATACGGCGGCATCCGCTTCATTTCATTGTCTATATGGGCAATAATTCTCTCCTTATCCTTGAAATGACCGCTTACCGGAATCAGGTCAAACGGATGGCTGCCGAAGAAGAAACAATCGTCCGGCATATCCAATGAACGGAGCAACAGTTTGATTTCTTCGAAATTCTCACGCTCGGTGGCTTCCGTGAATTCGCCACGGTCTCGGATTTTGGCAAGGTCACTGTCATCTGCCACCGAAGTAGTGAATATCAGTACGGAGAATGGCTTTATGGTGTTCAGTAATTTGGCGGTGGCAAGCGCATTGGCTTCGCCATTCCCACGTCCGGCGACACCGGGCATCAGCAGTGCCGCATATTTCATGCCCGCCTCCTTGACCTTTGCCAAATGTTCGTATTCCTCCGCAGCCGTGAATCCTTTGTTCATTATCTTCAATGCCGGATCGTAGCCGGTTTCCAAGCCGAAGTACAATTCATCATATCCGGCCTGTCGCAATGTTTTGAGTTCGTCCAAAGACTTGTTACGCACATCGTTGATGGATGAATAGCAGCTCATGGTTTCCATTTTCGGGAAATAGCGGTGAATCAAGTCCGAGATTTCCAGCAGTTTTTTGGTGGAAAGCACGAACGGGTCTCCATTCAACAGGTAAATCCTTTTAAGATCCGAACCATATTCAGCCAACATTTCTTGCAGGTCGCTCTCTATGTCTTCCAGAGGAGAAACACGGAAAGGGGTACGGCGATACATCGTGCAGAAAGCGCACTTGTTGTGTGAACAACCGATGGTAATCTCCAGAAGAGGAGTATTCCACTCAACGGGAGGTCTGTAAACTTGTCCTGTGTAATGCATAATTTTTGATGCTAATGTTTTATTTATAATAAATTCTTGATTCTTGCCCTAAGAGCCTCCTCGTCAATTGAACCGACTTGCTTATCGACAAGTTTTCCGCCCTTAAAGAACAAAATTGTAGGAACGGCTCTGATACTGAAGTCTACAGCAATCTCGTCATATACCCCTATGTTGCATTTGCCGATATTGACTTTCCCTTCAAAATCATGAGACAGTTTTTCTATAACAGGGCTTATCGCACGACACGGCGCACACCATTCCGCCCAAAAATCCAAGACCAAAGGCTTATCAGAAGCCAGCAGTTCTTTTACGTTTTCAGATGTTACTTCCAGCATATATTTATGAATTTAATAAAGGTTATATCAACTTTTGAACTTGAGAGACGAGGGCATCTCTGCCGATAGTTCTATCCAATCTGCCCACCAGTTCGCCTTTTTTGAAAAACAAAAGGGACGGATATCCTCTGATGTCAAAATCTATGGCGATGTCGTCTTGGATGAGTAAACTACATATCCCTACATTGATCCTGCCCTCATACTCATGGGATACTTCTTCCACGACAGGTTCCAACTTGCTATGTTCTGTCGGGCCATAGAGCATCACCAGTAATTTGTCCGAGTTCAGTAGCTCTCTTGCATTATCAATTGTAATTCTCGTCATATTGCTAAAATGTTTTATATTACGATATTGATTGTACTCCCTTTCCATAAAACAGCCTGTAATCCTGCGGAGCCATCCCTGTTGCGAGCTTGAAGAAACGGCTGAATTGCTGAACGCTGGAATAGCCCAATTTCTCTGCTACCACATTGACCGGAACATCCGGACGCAACAGCATTCCTTTGGAGACTTCCAGTCGTTTGGATTGGAAATGTTCACTGACGGCTTTACCTGTCTCAAATATCAAGAGGTCTTTAAGATATGCGGTGGACATATGGAGTCTTTCTGCGCAACATTTCGTCAGGTAAGGTATATTTGTACTCACATTGTCTGAAACGACATATTCGTCCAACATGCTCTCGAACTTTCTCAAATAGGATTTGTTCTCTTCCTCCCGGATGATGAATTGCCGTTCATAAAAACGTTGGCAGTGATTCAGGAACAACCCGATATAACCGGACATAAGGGGCTGACTGTAGTAATCAATCAAATGTTCAAGTTCACCCTTAATGCTGTCCAGACACTCCATTGCCTTTGCTTTTTCCCTTTGGGATATGTGCAAGGCTTCATCCCTGCCGTATGAGAAAAACGTATAGTTTTTTATATCATATTGCAGCGGAGTATATTTTATCAGATCAGAATGGAAAACAAGCATCCGTCCCTTAACGGACATCATTTTCGGATCAAGATCAAATGCTGTGTGGGGAGCGACAAATATGATGGATGCATTTGAATAATCACAAGTTCTCCGGCCATAGAACGCATCCGGATTGTTTTCCAAAAGTATGACCGCATAAAAATCAAATAGGATGTCATGCGGAATGGAATGAACTTCGGACAATTCTATCACACTCGCCAATGGATGCAGTGTGACTTGGGAAAAGTGCTTGTTGCACTCGGCAATAGTGTGTATTCTTAATGTTTCTCTTTGCATGGATTTCTTGTTTTTCAGCAAAATTAGAATGTGAAAACAAGAAGTCCAAAGCAATATGTAATAGGGGTTATTCCCTCTGTAATCTATCTACAAAACGGCTATGCAAGTCCATATTCCCGTTTGTATTCTGTAGGTGTGCAACCTTCCATACGCTTAAAAAAGCGGTTGAAATGTTGCGGCCGTTGAAATCCCAACGAGTAGGCAATCTCGCTCATTGTCTTGTCGGTTTCTATCAGGTATTCTTTGGATAAGGCTATCACTTTTTCTTGTATATGCTCTTGTGGGGTTTTCCCCGTCTCTTTTTTTACCATATCCCCGAAATAATTCGGTGACAGGTGCATGTCATCAGCAAAATATTTCACGGTAGGAAGCCCCTCCTTGATAGGACGGTTGCTGCGGAGGTATTCTTCCAGCAAAGTTTCGAATTGCGTCAAGGCATCTTTGTTCTCGCTCTTCCGTGTGACAAACTGACGTTCATAAAAGCGGACACAATAATTGAGCAACAATTCAATATTCATGGCTATCAAAGTCTTGCTATGTTTATCGATGCCATGCTCCAGTTCTATCTTTATTTTATCCAGACAGTCTTTTATTATATTCTTTTCCTCGTCAGAAAGATGTAATGCCTCGTTCACTGCATACGAAAAAAATGTATAGTCTTTGATGTGCTTGCCTAAACTTGTTCCACGAATGAAGTCCGGATGAAAAACGATTCCGTAAATATCGGGTGAAAGTTCATCGCTGATGGATTCGTAACCGACGACCTGTCCGGGGGCAAAACAAACTATAGTACCCTCTTGATAATCGTAACATTTCCTGCCGTATTTGATATGACAGACCTTTTCCTGTTTTAAGAACAAGGCATAAATTCCATAGCGCAACAATATATTCCCAACGTATTTTGTTGCGTTGTTCAAATTCACAACCCCCACCAACGGATGTAGTGTCTCTATGCCATAGAGGTTGTTATATGTTTCCACATTTACCAAATCTATTATTTTCATACGAATTTCCGATTTAGAATGTAAAAATACGATTTTTACCTCAAACACATTTGAGTCATATTCCAATATCTGTAATACGGGGTATCATTTCCGTAATTCGGGAACAGAAAAGCATTTCATGACAAGGCTTTTGAGTAAGCTGCCAATATATTGTCTGTCAATATGTAATAGGGGTTATGATATCTGTAATCCAACAACCTCCTTTCCCATAGGATTGCTATAACTTTGTGGCGGCTAAATAATTTGTGGCGGCTAAATAAGATAATATGAAACAAAAGAAAAAGCATCTGTTAAACTTGACAATCACGGATAATCAGGAATTGATACCCGGTTTCTTCCGGATTAAGGCGACAGACAGGAACGCATTGCTGCCGGACATGCAGCCCGGACAGTTCGCAGAACTGAAAGTGAGCGGTAATGAAACATCGCTTTTACGGATACCGATAGGGATTCATTTCGTGGATAAGGGGACGAACGAGGTTTGGTTCCTCATTCATGCAGTAGGAGACGGAACACGCCAATTGGCGGCATTGCGTAAAAACGACCGTCTCGATGCCATACTGCCTCTTGGCAAAGGTTTTAGTTTACCGGACACACCCGGTCGGCAAATCCTGTTGGTGGGTGGTGGCGTGGGTGTTGCCCCCTTGCTATTTCAGGGAAAAGTATTGAAAGAGAAGGGGCATACACCTGTATTTCTGATAGGAGCGCGTTCCAAAAATGAATTACTGCCCATTCATGCGTTTCAATCTATCGGTAAGGTATATATCACAACTGATGACGGCAGCGAGGGCGAAAAGGGCTATGTGACCCGGCATACCCTGTTGGATAAGGCTCGTTTTGACTTGATACAGACTTGCGGGCCACGTCCGATGATGGAAGCGGTCGCCCGCTATGCCCGGCGTACAGGAATGGAATGTGAGGTGTCTTTGGAAAACACGATGGGATGTGGCATCGGGGTATGCCTCTGCTGCGTGGAAAACACAATAAAAGGACATCTGCGTGTTTGCAAGGATGGTCCGGTATTTAATATAAATGATTTGTTATGGCAGATTTAAGCGTAAAGATAGGCGGTCTGGAATTGAAGAACCCGGTTATGACCGCATCGGGGACTTGTGGGTATGGTTTGGAGTTGCAGGATTTCATGGACATAAGCCAACTGGGTGGAATTATCGTGAAAGGAACGACATTGCATCCCCGTGGGGGCAATCCCTATCCCCGTATGGCGGAAACCCCGATGGGAATGTTGAATACCGTAGGACTGCAAAACAAAGGTGTGGATTATTTTGTCCGGCATATTTATCCTGAAATTGAAGATATCGGAACAAACATCATCGTGAATGTGGCCGGGTTTTCCATTGAAGAATACGTCCGTGTCGCCGAAATCATCGGTACGCTCGACAAAATACCAGCCATTGAATTGAACATTTCCTGTCCGAACGTGAAACTGGGCGGTATGGAGTTCGGGAAAACAGCCAAAGGAGCATACGAGGTGATTCGTGCAGTCAGAGAAGCCTATAAAAAGACGTTGATAGTCAAACTTTCCCCTAATGTGACTGACATAACGGAAATTGCCCGTGCCGCCGAGGATGCCGGGGCAGATAGCGTATCGTTAATAAACACCCTGTTAGGCATGGCTGTCGATATAGAAAAGAGGCGTCCCGTTCTGTCTACCGTGACAGGTGGGTTGAGCGGGCCGGCTGTGAAACCTGTCGCCTTACGTATGGTATGGCAGGTAGCACAAGCTGTCAGGATTCCGATTATCGGTTTGGGCGGAATTGCAGACTGGCGGGATGCGGTAGAGTTTCTGATGGCGGGTGCATCTGCCGTACAAATCGGTACTGCAACCTTTATAAAGCCAACAACCTCTATAAACATCGTAACGAATATACACCGATTTCTTGAAGATAAAGGTATTTCATCTGTTTATGACATCATCGGTTGCTTACATGTTACCTGAAATAATGTGAAAGAATTATTTCAAACATGCGTATTTTGTTTGTCCGTCAGATTTTTATTTTAAAATTCCAATTTGGTGAGTATAATTACATATAGAGGCTAATGGGTATGTGGATTTTATATAAAATAAATATATAGATTGTAAAAAATTCAAAGGCTGATGAGAATGTTATTGCAGCATAAGATATTTGTAGGTTATTTCTTTTCAGTGGCGATCATCGGGATTATGGTCGCCATTCTGTTGTATGAACAGAGCCGGATAAAGGAGATTGCGGCAAACTCTGTTGAAATAAACGACATTCGTCAAAATGTAACCGTTGCCCACCGTGAGATTACGGAACTCGCCACTTTGGGCGAGAGCGTCATAGGCTGGGACGAGGAGGATTGCCGTGCCTACCGCACCCAACGGCTCCGCCTCGACAGCCTGCTGCTCGCGCTCCGCCGGGAGTGCGTCCGTTTCGTGCGTCCCGAACAGGTCGATACGCTGCGGATGCTGTTGGCGGCCAAAGAGACGCACCTGCTGCGCATCATGCGGAGCGTCCGCCAGCGGGAGGAGATGGACAGCCTGATCGCCCACAGGCTGCCGACCGCCGTCGCCAGTGCCGCCAAGCCCCGCATAGAGGTACGGCGCAAGAAAGGCATCGCGGGCTTCTTCGGTAAGAAGGACACGATACGGGTATTTCCGCCGTCGAACAACCTGCATGCGCTGAACAATCAAATAAATACTTTGCGGGGTACCCCGACCTTTGATTTCAACAATCCGGTGGACAGTCTGCGTCGGCAAAACAGACAGTTGAACCGCGAACTGTCGGCACTTATCTCCCTGCTGGACGGGCAGGTTCAAAAATCGTTCGACTTCCGGGAAAAACGAATAGCCGACATGAGGCAGACCTCTTTCCGCATACTCTCCTGCGTGCTGGGCGTGGCGATTCTGCTGCTTGCCCTCTCGTATATCATCATCCAACGGGACTTACGGCGGCGGGAGGCCGGAGAGCGCAAGTTGAAAGAGATTATCGGGCAGAACCGCGATCTGCTGGATATGCGCAAGAAAATCATCCTGACGATTTCCCACGACATACGCGCCCCGTTGAGCATCATCAACGGCAGCGCGGAGCTGGCGATGGGCACGCGCGACCGCAAGAGACGCAACAGCCATCTGACCAATATCGGCGTGCTTTGCAAGCATATCCTGCACCTGCTGAACAACCTCTTGGACGTGTACCGTCTCAACGAGGCGAAAGAGACCCGCAACGACACCCCTTTCCGGCTTTCCGACCTGCTGGAACGCATCGCGGCGGGATTCACCCGCGCCGCCAACGACAAAGGGCTTCTCTTTCAGTGCGATTTCGAGGGCATGGACGTTACGGTCTGCGGCGACAGCGACCGCATCGAGCAGATCGCGGACAACCTGCTCTCGAACGCCGTCAAGTTCACCGGGGCGGGAAGCGTCGGCTTCACCGCCCGCTACGAAAACGGGACGCTCCTGCTGACCGTCGAAGATACGGGTATCGGCATGAGCGAGGAAACGGCGGCACGCATCTTCGACCCGTTCGAGCGTTCGGCTCCCGACACGAATGCCGAAGGTTTCGGCTTGGGGCTGTCCATCACGAAAGGGCTGGTCGGGCTGTTGGGCGGGGAGATTGCCGTCGCCAGCGAAGTCGGCAAGGGCAGCACGTTCCGCGTGTCGCTCCCCCTGCCGCTGACGGACGAAACGGTGGAGAGCGAGGCACAAACGCATAACACGTCTTTACGTCTTCCGCAGCGTGTGCTCGCCATCGACGACGACCCGTTGCAGCTCGAAATCGTCAGGGAGATGCTCGAACGCAACGGCGTCTCCTGCACGACCTGCGGAAATACCCGTGCACTGGTCGGGGAGATGCGCAAGGCGGACTACGACCTGCTCCTGTCGGATATACAGATGGCCGGAACGAACGGTTTCGAGCTGCTGGAACTGCTGCGCAACTCCAATATCGGCAATTCGCGCACGATTCCGGTCGTCGCCATGACCGCACGGGGCGACAAGGAACGGGAGGCTTTCGCCTCCGCCGGATTCGCCGCCTGCATCTACAAGCCGTTCTCGATGCACGAGCTGCTCGACCTTATCGCCTCCGTGGTGAGCGACACGAAGCCGGAAGAGGTATCTGCGGATTTCGCCTCTCTCACAGCGGACGTGAAGGACAAAAAGCGGCTGCTCCGGACATTCATCGAAGCCTCCCGCAAGGACATCGCGCAGCTCCGCGAGGCGGACAACGACCGCGAACGATTGCGAGAGATTATCCACCGTATGCTGCCGATGTGGGAGCTGCTGCAAACGGACGAACTGCTGCACGCCTACCGGGACGTGCTGCATGACGACAAGGCGGACGACGGAGCAGTCGGGGAATACACGCGACGGGTCATAGACCGTACCGTCCTGCTGATCGCAGAAGCGGAAAACGAAATGAAAAGAGTGACGGATGAAACGGAAGGTCCTGATCGTTGAAGATAACGTCGGCCTGTCGCAGATGCAGAAAGACTGGCTGCTGCAAGCCGGGTACGAGGTAACGACGGCCATCGACGAGCCTGCGGCACGGCGTCTGCTCCGCAGGACGGCTTTCGATTTGATCCTCTCGGACGTGCGGCTGCCCGAAGGGGACGGCATCTCCCTCTTGGAATGGACGCGCGAGGAGAAAATGACGATGCCGTATATCATCATGACGGAGTACGCAACGGTGTCCGACGCGGTACGCGCTATCCGTTCGGGCGCGAAAGACTACCTGCCCAAGCCCGTACACAAGGAGCGGCTGCTGGAAATGGCCGACGAGATACTGCGCCCGCTTTCGACCGTGCAGCGGGAGGAAAAGGTGCTGTTCCGACGCCGTAGCGTACAAGCCCGCCATGTGGAGCGGCTCGCCGCGCTGGTCGCGCCGTCGGACATGTCGGTCTTGATTCTCGGTGCGAACGGGACGGGCAAAGAATCCGTCGCCCGAAGCATCCACAGGTCGAGCGAACGGCGAAACATGCCGTTCGTGGCCGTAAACTGCGGCGTGCTGCCCAAAGAACTCGCCCCGTCCCTCTTTTTCGGCCATGTCAAGGGGGCTTTCACGGGAGCCGACGCGAACAGGGAGGGATACTTCGGCATGGCCGAGGGCGGAACGCTGTTTCTGGACGAAATAGGCACGATGCCCTATGAGATACAGGCCATGCTGCTGCGGGTGTTGCAGGAAAATACCTACCTGCCCGTCGGCGGCAAACGGGAGCGGAAAGCGGACGTGCGGATCGTCGCGGCCACGAACGAGGATATGGCAAAAGCGATTCGGGACGGTCGTTTTCGGGAGGACTTGTACCACCGGCTCTGCGAGTTCGAGATCCGGCTGCCGCTCCTCTCGGAGTGTCCCGACGACATCCTGCCGCTCGCCGAGTTCTTTCGGGAGCGCTACTCGAAAGAGCTGCGGCGCGAAACATGCGGGTTCACGGAGAAAGCCGCCGAACGACTGCTCGCCTACGCATGGCCGGGCAACGTGCGGGAGTTGCAGAATAAGGTCAGACGGGCGGTGCTGCTGGCCGAAAGCGGCATCGTCCGTGTGGCGGACATGGGATTGGAGCCAGCAGAACCGACAAGCGACGCGGGGTATTCGCTGGCCATCCGGGACGAGGCGGGCGAGAAACGGCGTATCGTCGAAGCCCTGAAACGGTGCGGCGGCAACCGCACGGAGGCGGCAAAACTGCTGCGTATCGACCGCGCCACCCTCTACCGTAAAATGAGAAAATACGGACTGAATGAATAATTAACGGACTTATAGCCCTTGCATCTCACTGAAAAGGTGTATATTTGGGCTGAAAATAGATAAAAATAGCGGTGGAGACCGACAGCCTGCCGCCGTAATTATACATAAGTACGCAAGACGTTTCCGGCGTGAATCTGGAAAATTGACTGAAAGGGACTATTGCGTGAGGCTTATGCTATGCTTTTGCGTAGCGTGCGCTCACGTACTCCTTTCAGGGCATTCCAGAGCCTACGTCGGAGGTGGTGTAGATGCACGCTACTTTTATTTGGGCAAAGGATATGGCAAAGGTACGGATAGTTGTCGCAATGACATTGGACGGCTGTCTCCCCGCAAAGGAGGACGGGCGGTTGGAGTGGTTGAAAACAGACCGCAGGGGCTTTCGCCGCTGGTACGGATCGTGCGACCGCCGTTTGTCGGACGACGAACCCTTCGTCGATTTTCTCTGTATGAAAGACCGCCCCGACAATCGGGCGACCTATCTGGCCGAGATCTACGATGCCGGACACCTGCGCCTGCTGCGCGGTCTTTTCCTCTATCATGCAGTCGATGAAATCGTCTTCTACCTGCTGCCCGTAATCCGGCGCGGCAGTGTCTCCATCGTCGGGGAATTTTCCGCTGCGGAGTGGAAATGCGTACAGATAAGACGGTACGAGAACGGCATTTGCCGCATCGTTTACCGCAAGTTGTTGCAATAGACTGTTGCAAGGTGCGAAAAAACGTTGCAGCCTGCAACACGAAAAATCAGTCCTAAACAGAAGACCGAAAAAATATATCGTTGAACGTCAGGAAGATATTTTCAAATATGCTTCCGACCTTCGTTTCAGGTTCGGGGTTTGTCCCTTGTTTCCATGAGACCCGTTGCGCAACAGGGCAGGAAACAATGAAGTACGAATCTGATAAACCCGAACGATATGGACTACCATACATTGACCGAAAGCGACTTTTTCCGCTTCGTCAGCCAGAATACGGAGGCTGCCGACATTCGGGCGGCCTATGATGAGTTTTCACGAACGATATTCCGCTCCTATGTGGAGGCTGGCGATCCCTACCGATTGCTTTTCGCGTTGATTTACGCGGAGGTAGAGCTGCAAAGCCTCTATGACACCCTTCCCGATGGAAAGGACGGGCAAGCCGCCTATCTGAAAAAAGCCCTTGCGCTCGTGCGGCGTATGCTGGAAAACCTGCAAGCCCAAGTGCCGCCACTGTCTGCCGCCCAAAAATCAGACAATCAACCCCCGCCTTTCCGTTGGACGGGTACGCTGATCGAGTTGGTCGAACTTATCTACGGTTTGCAGGAAATCGGCTGTATCAATGACGGCGAAGCCTCAATCAATGAATTGACAGGGTATTTGGGTAAATTGTTAGGCGTAGAAATAAAGGACATCCTCTGTTATAATACCTATGCCAACATAAAACACCGCAAAAATGAAAGCCGTACCTATTTCCTCGACAAAATGCGCGAGCGTCTGAACCTGCGGATGCAGCGCGACGACGCCAAAGAGCAGGCAAGACGATAAATAAACGGAAGGGCTATCGTGTGTCCTTCCGTTTATTTTTCATACCTTTGTGCTATAAATTATTCGTTATCAATGGAAAAAGAAAATACAACATCTTTATACAATCCCGATTTTATCCGGGAAATCAAACAGATCGTAACGCAAGCCCGCCAAAAGGCGTATGCCGCGATCAATTCGGCAATGGTCGAAGCGTATTGGCAGATGGGCAGGCGTATCGTGGAGCAGGAGCAGCAGGGGAAAGACCGTGCCGATTACGGCACGCAGTTGTTGAAATCGCTCTCGAAAGAGCTTACGGCGGAGTTCGGGAAAGGGTTTTCCGTTCCTGCATTATATCACTATCGCTCTTTCTACCTGACCTTCCCCGAAATATTATCTACACCGTGGAGAATATTGTCATGGTCGCATTACAAGCGGCTGCTGAGCGTTTCCAATGCCGAAGCGCGTGCATGGTATCTGAAAGAGGCCGCCGAGCAGATGTGGAGCTACCGCACCCTCGACCGCAATATCGGCTCGCAGTATTACGAACGGCTGCTACTCTCGCAGCACAAAGATACAGTAGAGGCTGAGATGCGGACGCTGACCCAGCCGTTCGAGCGCGACCGTATGGAGTTCATCAAGAACCCGACCGTCGCGGAGTTCATCGGCCTTGCGCCGAACAGCGACTTTTCGGAAACGGAGCTGGAAGGTGCGATCATCGGCAACCTGCAAAAGTTCCTGCTCGAATTGGGCAAGGGCTTCTCGTTCGTGGCGCGGCAGAAACTGATCCGTACCGAGAAAAAGGATTATTTCATCGACCTCGTTTTCTACAACTATATTCTCAAATCGTTCGTGCTGATCGACCTCAAAACGACGACCATCACCCACCAAGACGTGGGACAGATGGATATGTACGTTCGGATGTACGACGAGCGTGTACGCGGCGAGGGCGACAATCCGACCATCGGCATCGTCCTCTGTTCGGAAACGGACGAGGACATCGCCCGTTACTCCGTGCTGCACGACAACGACCGCCTGTTCGCCTCGAAATACATGCTTTATATGCCTACGGAGAAGGAGTTGCGGGAGGAGATAGCACGGCAGAAGGAGTTTTTCCGCTTGCAGCACGATCATTCCCCGAAGGAGGAGATATAGCCATGTTCTATGACGACGGATATATTTTCGATGACGCGACGGACATGGACGATATGCCTTTCTTTTCAGAGAGCAAACGGTTCGCCAGCCTCGAAAATTACGAGAAAATGCTGTTGCGGGATTATATCCGCTCGTGTATTCGGGAGCATTGGGAGTATTCCGGCAGTTTCCCGAAAGAGAACGAGTTAATTGAAATCCGCAAACGAACCCTGAGCGTATTGGAGGAAGACTGGCATATCGTTCTGAAAAACGACAAACAATGGCGGCAATTCTTTCAGGACAATGTGAAGGCGGCCATCGCCAAACTACAAAAGGAAACGGAGGGCAACGACTAATCGCTGCCCTCCGTCGTTTTCCGGTTCCGGCTATTTCTGTTGCAGCAAGTGCGCCAATGCCGGGTCGTTCTGTATTCGCTCCAATTCGTCGGCGACAATCTGCCTCACGTCGGCTTTGATACGGTTGTAGTTCTCCTGTATCATCTCTTTCATGCAGTCCTTGCCGTTCTCGTCCGTGAAATCGGTAATGACGGGTATGGGCTTGTAGGCTTTCTCCTCCCGTTTTACTTTTTCAGCGTCCACGACGATCTCGCAGTGGAAAATCTTCTGCTCGATGCGCTCGTCGAACGTGTCGGCTACGGAGCCGACGAACATTCCCTGCGTCAGAGAGGAAATCTTCGAGGGCGGGATAAGCGAATCCATCTGCGTGTTGATGGAGGTGGACTTGTCGTTGCGGTTGATGGTTATGCTATGCCGCTTCTGCAAGACCTTGCCGAAACGCTCGGAGAGTGTCTTGGCCGTCTCCCCGACTACCTGACCGGAGAAGATATTACCGACGGTGTTCATCACGACTTTGGCCTCCTTGTCGCCATAGTCGCGCACCAACTGGGAGAAATCCTGAAAGCCTAACAGCACAGCCACCTTGTTGCTTCGCGCCGTCGCTATCAAATTATCCAAACCCTTGAAATAGATGGTCGGCAGCTCGTCGATGATAATCGAGGATTTGAGCTTGCCTTTCTTATTGACGAGTTTCACGATGCGCGAGTTATACAGGCCGAGTGCCGCACCGTAAATATTCTGGCGGTCGGGATTGTTGCCCACGCAGAGGATTTTCGGCTCCTGCGGGTTGTTGATGTCGAGCGTAAACTCGCTGTCGGACATGACCCAATAGAGCTGGGGCGAAATCATGCGCGAGAGCGGGATTTTCGCCGATGCGATCTGCCCCTGAAGCTGCTCGGCAGCTCCGCCGAGCCAAGCGTCCATGAACGGCGAAAGGTAGTTTTCGAGTTCGGGGTAAGAGGATAGTATCGGGAAAATATCCTCGTACCTGCGGTTCAGAAATTCGACGGCGTGCGGGAAGGTACAATACTTACCACCTTTGTAGATTTTGAGATACCAGATGATTGCCGCAAAGAGGATTATAGGCGATTCTACGAAGAAGTCGCCCTGCTTCTGCACCCACGTTTTGTTCAAATTAAGCATGATCGTGTAGGCGCTCTCGTATGCGTCGGTAATGTCCTCCATGAAGTCGGGGTGAATGGGGTTGCAGCGGTGCGAGCGTCGCGGGTCGTCGAAATTGATCACATAGAATTTCGGCTTCACCTCGTACCCGTCCAAATGGTTCATCAGGTGGTTGTAGGCAATGGTCGAGAGGTCTGGAAACTTGAAGTCGTAGATATACATCGAGTAGCCCTTTTCGATCTGCTGCTTGATGTAAGAATTGACCACTGCGAAGGACTTGCCGCTGCCCGGCGTGCCCAATACGATGGAGGCACGTTGGGGCAAAAGAATGTTGATCCAGCCGTTGTGCCACCTCTTTTTGTAGTAGAAACGGGTGGGCAGATTCACGGAGTATTCGTTGGTCAGAAGGCGTGTCTCCTGCATGAACGATTCGTTCTCGTTGTTGAACGGGTCGTCCATGAGGTTGTTCTTCAAAAGGCGGCTCGCCCACAATCCCGCCATGAGGAGGCAGACGTATCCCGCCGCCACCGTTACGATGTAGAGTATCACCGTCGCCGTGAGCGGCAGGGGCAGGTCGAGCAGCCACCAGTTCAGGAAGAACAGCACGAAGCCCGCCACGAGTGCCGTGCCGATTCTCGGCCATGTGATTTTTTCATCCTTTACGCCCGTCGTCCCCAAGCACGAGAGGGCGAGCAGCACGACGGCAAAGAGTTTCGTGTAGAGTATGGAGTGGAACAGGTGCGCCGTGCGGTCGAAGTTCATCAGGATTCTATCGACCACGCCGATATTCACGCCCCACGCGAGTACCGCTTCATAGCAATACCAATACACGTTCATTACTACCAATAATATACTTACGGCACGCAGAAAATCCATGATTTTCGCCAATGCCCGAAGATCGTCTTCTTGTTGCATAATGATTAGGATAATTAGATTTTACGATGTTTTCTTTTTTTCTTCTTTCGTCGCAGCATTTCGCGCATGAAGGCTTCCTCCTCCGCGTCCGCCGCGCCCCCTTCGGTCGAGAGCAGCCCCCAGCCTCCGGCGGCAATGCCGTCATCGGACAGGCTTTCAGCCAGCCTTACGGTGTCGGGCGTGTCGTGCAGCGGCAGGGATATGGAAACGGGTATGCCCGGACGCGGCGGCTCGAAGTGCTCCTGCAAGGCGTTCGCTGAAAGCTCCTTGCCCATGCGCGAGCCGTTCAGGACGCATCCCGTGCGGTGGTCGATGAACGTCGCGCCGTATATACGCCCCGTGTCGGTTTCGCGCAACACGACGTCCACACCTTTGGCTCGGAGCAGGGCGATGAACTCCGCGCGGTCTTTCGTCCGGCGCAGGGCGGCCATCGCCGTCGCTTTGGTCATGTCGCCGAGTTTCCGCTCCTTGATCTGCTCCTTGCTTGCGGCGCACCACCTCCCGAACGCCACGTACCCGTAGCGTTTCCCGAAGCGGGAGGCTTTGATCGGCGTGCCGACCTTATTCCCCTCGCCGTCGAGCGCGGAATACACGAATCCGCCGTATTCCCGGCCTCGCACCTCCCCGCGACACTCCTCTACGGTTGCATTGTAGAGGGCGAGCAGGGCGCGGTACTCTCCGAGCGTCTGGAAACGGTATTTGCCCGATATGCCTTTCAGTACGTTCCCGATCTGCTTCTTCACGTCGCCCGCCGCCGCATCCACCGCACGGAGCGGTTCTATCTGCGTCTGCCGTTTGCGTTCGGCGGTATGCAGCCCGTACTGCTGCTCCAAAGCACGGGTGATGTTCTTACTTCGGCGGTGCAGAAAACTGTCGCCGATTTTCCGCCCCGTCTCGTCCACCGATAGCGTTACGATATGCAGGTGGTGGCGGCCTATGTCCTCGTGCTTGAATACGGCATAGGGCTGGTTGCCGTAACCAAGTCGTGTGAGATACTCCTCGGCTATGGCCGCCAGTTCCGCATCGTCGAGGCGATCGTCGGGGTGCGGATTCAGGGAGATATGCACGACGGGTTTCGAGGTTCGCACCTGCGGCGGCATACAGCGTGCGAAGTCCTCCGCAGCCTGCCGTATGTCGAATGTTCCCGTGCCGTCGTCGAAAATCTTGTGCGTCAGAAGCAGCCGTCCCTGCCCCTCGTTCACCTTCTCCCCGTTGTACGCCAAAGCCCCGTAAAGGGAGCTTCCTACACTGATTTTGGCAACCATCGTTGCTGAAATTCGTGTGTCAGGGCGAGGATTTGACGGCTCAATCCGGCCAGTTCGACGGTCATTTTCTCCAGCTTGTAAAGCAAGGCCATCGCCTTCTTCTCCGAAAATCGGCTTTTCAGCTCCTTCACGGTCTGGTTGTAATTCACCCCGACGGCGCGGTATTGCGCGTGCAGGGAGGATAGTTTGGTGTAATAATCGACGAGCGTTTTATCGACTTTCAGCACGCGAAATTCGGCTCCGAATACGCGGGCTTTGACAAAAACCGCTTTCGCGTACACGCCCGACTGCTCGTACATGGCGAGGAATCGGGCGTATTCCTCGTCTGTGAAGCGCACCATGACTTGGTGGCTCGCCTTGTCGGGTTTGGGCGGTTTGCCCCCGACATTTCTTGTCTTACCTTTCATATTTCTGTGGATTTAGCGGTTATGCGACATAAGCCACCGCACCGTTACTAACCGCAGGTTCGAGATCAAGGCTGCCCGACTTCGGAGGGACAGCCCAGCCCCCTGCAAGGGCAAGGTTTTCGGGAGTAACCCGAAAAGTATCGAGTAACTCGATACACACCTTGCTATGTTCCGACGAACATAAAAATCCGTCGGAAGACGGATTGCGGGAGAGCCGACCTCGACCGCTTCGGCGAACCTTGCGGCGTGCCCTGTCGCTTGGGGGCAAAGGTAGAGGCTTTGTGCGCAGGTTTTCAGGGGTCGAAAACGCCACTCGCTGCCAAACGGACGCCACAAGCTGCCACCTGCGGCAGAAGCGATACAAGCGACATTTTTTCCTTGTTTATTTGCGGCAGAAACCAACACACGGCGGTCGGTCGGGACGGCTGTACACGGGGATAGTTCACCCTGCATATAGCCGGACAATCCGAACGTCATACGCACGTCGGGCGAACGGTTACGGAAGCCATCCCAACGTTGGTTGGTTGCAACATTGGGCAGTCCGTCGGGATAGGTGTCCGTCTTTTCGGACGTATATCGGACGGGCGGGAAGGACAAACGAATGTTTGCAGAAACAGATAACTCTATGTATAACGATTAAAATGTATGACAGTATGAACAAACCGACTTACGTGGCTTTCTCCACGCAGAAGGGAGGAGCCGGAAAGACAACCATCACGGTGCTGGTCGCAAGTTACCTGCACTACGTCAAAGGGTACAACGTCGCGGTCGTCGATTGCGATTTTCCGCAGTACAGCATCCACGATATGCGCAGGCGCGACATGGACATGACGATGAAAGACGACCACTACAAGGCGATGGCCTACGAACAGTTCAAGCGGCTCGACAAGAAAGCCTACCCCGTGCTATGCTGTAAGCCGGAGGATGCGGCGGAAACAGCAGCGAAACAAGCCGGAACGGGGCAACCTCTGGATTTCGTGTTCTTCGACCTGCCGGGCACGATCAACAATCCGAGCATTGTAAAAACCATCGCGGCGATGGATTACATTTTCTGCCCGATTGCCGCCGACCGCGTCGTCATGGCGAGTTCCATGCAGTTCGCTACGGTCATCAACGAACACATGGTCAGCACGGGCAAGACCAATATCAAAGGGCTGTATATGCTCTGGAACATGGTGGACGGACGCGAAAAGACGGAGATCTATTCCGCCTACGAAAAAATCTGTGCGGAGCTGGCACTCCCGATACTGAAAACCTACCTGCCGGACAGCAAGCGTTTCCGCAAGGAGGCTGCAACGGAACGCAAGGCGGTATTCCGTTCGACGCTCTTCCCTGCGGACAGACCGCTCGTGCGGGGCAGCAACCTCGATGTGCTGGTCGATGAAATTCTGACAATCGTAACGCAGTAGGTCTATGGCAAAGAAAACGAATATCGAGGGTATCGACGAGAATTTCATCATCAACTCGTTCCGGCAGGACGACCTGACACTCCCGCCGTCGGCACGGGCGATGGAAAGCCCGACCGATGCGGAGGCGGCAGCCCCCGAACCGATGCCACCGGAGGAGCAGCGGGAAGAGCCTCGCCGCCGGAAGGCCAGAAACAAAGAGCAGGATTACGGAGCACTCTTTCTGAAAGAGGCGACCATACCTGCAAGGATAGGCAAGACAGTTTACATCCGTAAGGAGTACCACGAACGCATACAGCTTATTTTGAGGGTTATCGGAAAGGACGAAGTGTCGCTGTTCAGCTATATCGACAATGTGCTGGCGCACCATTTCGATATGTTTCAGGAGGACATCAAAAGGCTGTATGAGCAGAACAACAATATATTCTAACCGATTAAAAAGAACAGGATTATGATTTGGAAAAGATGGAACAGGCAGGCGGCCAAGAGAAGTTACCGCCTGCGTTATTTGAAGAAAGCCGACACGGTAGCCCGCCGGGGCAAGCTGGTCTATGTGCGGCAGGAGTATCACGACCGGATACGGCGTATCGCTCGCGTTATCGGCGGCGACGATGTTACGCTGTTCAGCTACATCGACAACGTGCTGGCGGAGCACTTCGCCGCCCACAAGGAGGTTATCTCCTCGCTGTACGACGAACATAACCGTCCGATTTTTTAGCCGTCTATGGAAACGCTGTTAGTGTGCCTGCTCGCAGGCTATGGCCTGTGGCTGGCGGCCTACCTGTGGTGGGAACGGCGGCAGACCGGAGGAGGGTCGAGCGGCGAGGCTCCCGCGCCGACGGTGCAGCCGCCGCAAGAGGCCGAAATCATCGGCAGGAGCCACTTTCGGATGAAGGCGAAAGAGCCAGAGAGTGCCAAACGGACGCCACAAGCTGCCACCGATGGCAAAACGGAACCAGCGATGGAAAAAGCCGCTACATTTGCCTCCGAAACCGAAAACCGGACATCGGCACGCATCCCCGACGACAAGCTGGACGAGGCTTTCGAGCATCTGGAAATTCCGGACATCCCGCTCGAATACGAGGATGAGGACGACGATTACATCGACGAGGATGTGTCGCTCGGCGCAGGCCACCGGAGATACGCTTCGGGCGCGAGCTTCGAGGAGCTGGACGCGGCGATGAAAACCGCCCGCGACCCTTCGGCGGACGACAGCGAGCGGCGGCAGGCCGGGCGGCTGTTCGGGCAGATGCAGGGCACGGAGTTCTTCGACCGCCTCGTGAGCGGCTCGGCAGACATCGCGGAAAAGATAACGGGATTGATGGACTATTATTTAAGCCCGCCCTTCCCGACGGCTGGGAACACGGAGGCTGCGGCAGCCGCCCTGCCTATCGCCACCGACGCGCCGGACGGCCTTGCCGGGTTCGACATTCGGGATTTTGTTTAACGATTAAAAACGAAAGGACAATGAAAGAAAAAGAGTACGGGTAGCTGTCCCCACGTAAAACAGCCCGCTAAATCCATAAGTAAAAATCAGTATCAACCCGCCGGACGGACTATCCACCCGTCCGGCACAATCGAAGAACAATTTATGACGAAGAAACATTTTCTTTTCTCGGCAGCCCTTCTTCTGGCTGCCTCCTCCGCCTTTGCACAGGGCAACGGCCTTTCGGGTATCAACGAGGCTACGAGTATGGTAACGAGCTATTTCGACCCAGCGACGAAGTTGATATACGCCATCGGCGCGGTCGTGGGTCTGATCGGCGGCGTGAAGGTCTATGGCAAGTTCTCGTCGGGCGACCCCGACACCAGCAAGACCGCCGCCTCGTGGTTCGGCGCGTGTATTTTCCTGATCGTGGCGGCGACCATCCTGCGTTCGTTCTTCCTCTAAACGTCAGGCGATGGCAGAATACCCTGTAAACAAGGGGATAGGCCGCTCGGTTGAGTTCAAAGGTTTGAAGGCGCAGTACCTTTTCATCTTTGCGGGCGGCCTGCTCGTGGTGTTCGTCCTTTTCGTCATCCTGTACATGGCTGGCGTCAGCCAATGGTTCTGTATCGGCTTCGGGGCGGTGTCGGCCTCCGTTCTGGTGTGGCAGACATTCGCCCTGAACACCCGGTACGGCGAACACGGATTGATGAAGCTGGGCGCGGTACGCAGCCATCCCCGCTATATACTCAACCGCCGGAGAATCTCCCGATTGTTCAACCGCAAAAGACAGAAGAATGAGAAATACACTTAAAGCCGCGACATTGGAGGCCAAATTTCCGTTGCTGGCCGTCGAGCACGGCTGCATCCTCTCCAAAGACGCCGACATCACGGTGGCCTTCGAGGTGGAGCTGCCCGAACTCTACACGGTAACGGGTGCGGAATACGAAGCCATACACGCCGCATGGTGCAAGGCCATCAAGGTCTTACCCGATTACAGCATCGTCCACAAGCAGGACTGGTTCGTGTGCGAGCAGTACCGACCGGAGCTGCAAAAGGACGACATGAGTTTCCTCTCGCGTTCGTTCGAGCGTCATTTCAACGAGCGTCCGTACCTGAAACACACGTGTTTCCTGTACCTGACGAAGACGACCAAAGAGCGGAGCCGCCAGCAGAGCAATTTCAATACCCTCTGTCGGGGGCATATCGTCCCGAAGGAGATACGCGACAAGGACGCTGCGGCCAAGTTCATCGAGGCGACCGAGCAGTTCGAGCGCATCATGAACGACAGCGGCTTCGTCCGTCTGCGCCGCCTCACCTCCGACGAGATCACCGGAACGGCCACGAGTGCGGGACTGGTGGAGAAATACTTTTCTCTTTCATTGGAAGATACGACCTGCTTGCAGGACATCTCCCTCTCGGCGGGGGAAATGTGCGTCGGCGACAACATCTTGTGCCTGCACACGCTTTCCGACACGGAAGACCTGCCGTCTGCTGTGGCGACCGACAGCCGTTACGAGAAGCTCTCGACCGACCGCTCGGACTGCCGCCTCTCGTTCGCCTCTCCGGTGGGGCTGCTGCTCTCCTGCAACCACCTGTACAACCAGTACGTGTTCATCGACAACAGCGAGGAGAACTTGCAGCGTTTCGAGAAGAACGCCCGCAACATGCAGTCGCTTTCGCGTTACTCCCGCTCCAACCAGATAAACAAGGAGTGGATCGACGAGTACCTGAACGAAGCGCACAGCCTCGGCCTCACGTCCGTCCGCGCCCACTTCAACGTGATGGCGTGGTCGGACGACCGCGAGGAGCTGAAACGCATCAAGAACGACACGGGCAGCCAGCTCGCGGCGATGGAGTGTACCCCGCGCCACAACACGGTGGACTGCCCGACGCTCTTTTGGGCGGCCATACCGGGCAACGAGGCCGACTTTCCGGCAGAGGAAAGCCTTTACACGTTCATCGAGCAGGCGGTCTGTTTCTTCACCGAAGAAACCAACTACCGCTCGTCGCCCTCCCCGTTCGGTATCAAGATGGTCGATAGGCTCACGGGAAAACCGCTGCATCTGGACATTTCAGACCTTCCGATGAAGAAAGGCGTAATCACCAACCGTAATAATACCCTATATTTTTGCCGTTTTTATATTGTTTGAATTTATATATAAATAGCTGATATTTAGAGATTGTT